>Ga0207833_100066_pt1 | contig 123973 bp, 109 predicted proteins | sample TtaePargueraPR_6_FD_187753 | JGI IMG/M metagenome (GOLD analysis project Ga0207833, IMG submission 187753) | Aerobic enrichment media microbial communities from Bioluminiscent Bay, La Parguera, Puerto Rico - Tt and E1 (2) (SPAdes) | ecosystem: Environmental > Aquatic > Marine > Unclassified ... | reverse complement strand
CTTCCCGCGGCCGCAGGCCGCCTTCCCGCGAGCGCAGCGAGCCTTCCCGCGGCCGCAGGCCGCCTTCCCGCGAGCGCAGCGAGCCGTCACGGCATCGAATCTGCTCCGCTGAAGCGGTATGCGGAACCTGCTGAAACCACTGCCGATCGCGGCTCTGGCGGCCTGTGCCTCGCTGCCCAGTTTTGCGGGTGAGGACGTCGGCTGTCGCTCGACGATCACGCCGGACGGGGAGCGGGCGGCGGATCCCGTCGTTTGGGTGAACGTGGAGGACGACGAGGACCGGCGCTTCCAGGATGCGTGGTGCGTGGCGGTGGGGCCGGCGGTTCGCTACGCGCCGCCGGCGCGGTCGGCGGTGGCGACGGGGGTGCCGGGCGGCGGCGATACGGTGGAGGCGCCGGGGCTGCCGCGGATCGACTCGCTGCTGGTGGTCGCGTTCAACGCGCACATCGGCGATGCGGACCTGGAGCGGCTGGTCGGCGACATCCGTAGCGGCGCCTTCACGGGCGAGCCGGTGGAGCATTTCGCGCTGCTGATGCAGGAGGTGCATCGCAGCGGCGACGTGGTGCCGCCGGCGGACGAGCTGCCGGCGGGCGCGCAGACGGCCAGTGCGGTGGAGTCGCCGCCGGGGCGTGACGACATCGTCGACGACGCGCGCGCACTGGGGCTGCACCTGCTCTACCTGCCATCGATGCGGAGCGGCGTGCTGCCGGAGACGCAGGAGGACCGCGGCAACGCGATCCTGTCCACACTGCCGCTCCATGCGCCGCGGGGGTTGGAGCTGCCCATGGGTCTGCAGCGTCGAGTGACGGCGCTGGCGTGGGTGAACGCGGCCGACAACACGGGCGTGCCCTGGCAGCTGGGGCTGGCGTCCGCGCACCTGGACAATGCCGAGGTGAACCAGCTGCTGGGCAGCCTGGGCGCGATCCGCGGCCGGCAGGCGGGCGGGCTGGTGCGCATGCTGCCCGACGAGGGCGCACTGGTGGTGGGCGGCGACTTCAACACCTGGTTCGGCGAGACGATGGAGCGCGCGTACCGTCGCATGCGCCACCATTTCCCCTACCCGCGCGAGCCGCAGAGCCAGCCGACGGCCATCCGTCTGGGTGAGGGGCGCGTGCTGGACTACCTGTTCTTCCGCGGCCCGCGTGGCTGGTCGCTGGACGATGCGCGCGCGCCGTCCATGTACGGCTCGGACCACTACCCGGTCTACGGCTGGGTGGTGGTGGGGGAGGGGCGTCGTGAGGTGCCGGCGGGCGAGCCGGCGACGGAGGCGGAGGCGCCGCAGGCCGACGCGCCCGACGCGGCAGGAGCCGGTGTGGCCGGTGCCGACGTGACCGGTGCCGACGTGACCGGTGCCGACGTGACGGGGGCGGAGTAGCCGAACGTCCGCGCCGCTCGTCCCGGGCAGGCGCTCACTGCCACCCGCGGGCGCCGTCCATGCTCCACAGCGCACGCTTCTTGCCCGACTGCACGCGCGAAGTCGCGTACGGGCGCGCAGGGGCGCCCGCGATACGGGCGGGATCGGGGAGACGGGGATGAAGGAGCGATTCGGCAGCTGGTGGAGGCGCGGTCGCGTGCGGACGGTTCCGTTCGTGCGCTTCTTCCTGTATTACGCGCTGCTCATCGCGGCGGCGATCACGCTGATCCAGCTGGTGCCCGCGGTGCGGCAGGCGTTCATCGCGCCGATCGCGATCTCGGGCGTGGGGGACGAGCTGCCGTTCACGGACGCCGGGACGCCGGGGACCCGCTCGCCGGCGACGCTGCAGACGCCGTCGGTCCAGCCGGCGCCCGCCGGCAGCGCGGACGAGATCGTCGAGCGGACCATCACCACACTGCTGATCACACTGGGCGCGCTCTCGCTCGTCCTGCCGGTGGCGTGGGTGTACATGTTCACGCGTCGCCTCCGCTACGACCCGTCGCTGGCCCAGTCGGTGATGGTGCTGCCGCCGGTGGTCGCCGGGATCACGGTCGTGGTCAAGAACAGCATCGCGCTGGCGTTCAGCCTGGCCGGCATCGTGGCGGCCGTGCGCTTCCGCAACACGCTCAAGGACCCCAAGGACGCCGTGTTCGTCTTCCTGGCCATCGGCATCGGTCTGGCCGCGGGCGTGCAGGCGCTGGACGTGGCGCTGGTGATGTCCTTCTCGTTCAACCTGCTGGTGCTGCTGCTGTGGAAGTACAACCTGGCCGCGGTCTACTCGGGCGTTTCGGATCGCCAGGCCGCGCTGTCCGTGGGCGATCAGGAGCTGCTGCGCGTGCGGCGCCGCGAGCAGCGCGAGCACGAGCGGGAGCTGGCCGACCGGCTGGACAGCGAGATCGAGCCGGACGGCATGCTGCTGGTGCACTCGGCCGTGCCCGAGACGGCGCGTCGTGCGCTGGAGGTCTCGCTGGAGAGCCTGGCCAAGGAGTGGCAGTGGGTGGAGGAGCCGGAGTGGAACGACAAGGTGGCGACGCTGCGCGTGCTGGTGCAGTTGCGCAAGAAGACCGACCCCGCGGAGCTGCTGGGGGAGGTGGACGACCGCTGGGCGCCGTACGTCGCGGCCGCGGAGTACGTATCGCTGAGGCCGCGCTCGGCCGACGAGGAAGAATGACGATGAAGTCGATGAAGTGGGTTTGGGGTCTGGCCGCCGCGCTGGCGCTGCCGACGGTGGCCGCGGCGCAGACCGGGGGCACGGACGAGGTCGCGGGCGGGGCCACGCCGCCGCCGGGCGCGCGCGGGGAGGCGGGCTGGGCCGAGGTCGTGGCCGGGCCGCGCTACGACGCGGGAGTGCTGCAGCGCCTGCTGCTGGGCGACGGCTGGCGGCACGTGTGGCTGCGCACGATCCGGGTGCCCGTCCTGGACCTGGAGCGCTTCGCGGGCGGGCTCGAGCCGGTGGAGCAGGGCGGCGGCAACCAGAGCATCACGCTGCACTTCGAGGCGGAGGACGGCCGCGAGTACGTGTTCCGCTCGACGGACAAGTTCATCGAGAAGGCGCTGCCCGAGGACGCGCAGAACACGATCATCAACCGCGGCTTCCAGGATGCGGTCAGCAACCTCTATCCGGCGGGCGCGATCGCCGTGTCGGAGTTGCTGGACGTGACGGACATCCTGCACGCGCGGCCGTGGCCGGTGGTGATGCCGGACGACGCGCGGCTGGGCGAGTACCGCGAGACGTTCGCCGGCATGCTGGGCACGATCGAGGAGACGCCGAACGAGGGGGAGGGCGACGTGGCGCTGTTCGAGGGCGCGCGCACCGTCGCCGGCTCCGAGACGTTCCTCGAGCATCTCGAGGAGACGCCGGCGCACCGGCTGGACCGGCGCGCGTACGTCAAGGCGCGGCTCTTCGACTACATCATCGGCGACACGGACCGCGGTGCCGACCAGTGGCGCTGGGCGCGCTACGACGCGCCGGCCGAACTGCGCGAGGCGGGCGTCGAGTACCTGTGGCAGCCGATCCCGCGCGACCGCGACTGGGCGTTCGTGGATGCCGGCGGCTGGCTGGTCACGCTGGCGGCCAAGGGCTATCCCAAGCTGGTGAGCTGGGACGCATCATATCCCAGCGGGCGCGGCCTCAACTTCTCGTCGTGGGAACTGGACCGCCGGCTGATGCCCGGCGTGCCGTGGCCCGAGTGGCAGGCGGCCGCGCGGGAGCTGCAGGCGTCGCTGACGGACCAGGCGATCGAGGCGGCGATCCGCTCGCTGCCCGAGCCGTGGGTGGCCGAATCCGCGGACGAGCTGATCGGCGCGCTGAAGGCGCGGCGCGACAACCTGCTGACGCCGGCGCGCGAGTACTACGACGAGATGGCGGCCGAGCCCGACCTGCACGGCACGGACGAGGCGGATCGCGCGGAGATCGTGCGCAACCCCGACGGCTCGGTGGACGTGCGGCTGTACGCGGCCGAGGCGGCGCGCCCCTACTTCAGCCACCGGTTCCCCGCGGACGAGACGGACGAGATCCGGCTGGACCTGCACGGCGGCGACGACCGCGCGGCCGTGACCGGCCAGGCGGGCACCGGTTCGATGATCGTGCGCATCGAGGGTGGCGGCGGCGACGACGTGCTGGAGGACCGCGGCACCACGCGCGCCTGGCACCCGCGCACGGTGCTGTACGACGATCGCGGCGACAACCGGCTGGAGGGCGGGCCGCTGACCTGGATCGATACCGACGATTACGATCCCCCGGCTGCGCCGTCCGACTGGATCGTCGGTCACACGGGCGGCAACCCGCGCGACTGGGGCGAGACCAGCGGGTTCTCGCCTCGCTGGGGCTACGGCGAGGGGGCGGGCATCATCCTGGGCGCGGGCTGGACCCGCACGCGCTACGGCTTCCGGGCCGACCCGTTCCTCTACCGCTACGGCGCGGACGTGCTGTACGCCACGCGGGACGGCGGCTTCGGCGTGCGCGGCTTCATCGAGAACACGCTGCGCAACAGCGACTGGTCGCTGGGCATCGCGGGCAGCGCGGTGCAGTTCGATGCGTTCCGCTTCTACGGCTACGGCAACGAGACGCCGGACCTGGCCGACGAGGACGACGCGCTGGTGCTGCAGGACCGGATCGAGGTGGACGTGGCGGCGATCTGGCGCCGCGGCCCGCTCGAGGCCGCGTTCGGCCCGCGCTTCGTGCTGACCGACCCGCGCTACGACGCCGACGCGCCGGTGGCGGGGCTGGGCGAGTTCGGCGCGTACGAGCAGGCGCACGCGGGCGCGGCGGCGCGCCTCGAGTACGACCGCAGCGCCGCGGAGCCGACGGGCTCGGGGCTGCGCGCGTGGATCGGCGCCGAGGGCTACCCGGCGGGCCGGGACCTGCCGGGCGAGTTCGGGACCGCGGGGGCTGAGCTTTCGGGCTCGGTGGCGTTGCCGCTGCGCGCCGCGCTGGCCGCGCGGGTGGGCGGCCGTCACGCGTTCGGGGATTTCCCGGTGCAGGAAGCGGCCACCATCGGCGGCCGCGAGAGCGTGCGCGGCTATCGGTATCAGCGCTACACGGGCGAGTCCTCCGCGTACGGTTCGGCCGAGCTGCGTCTGGAGCTGTTCGATCTGGAACTGCTGACCAAGGGGCGGCTGGGCGTGCTCGGCTTCGCCGACGCGGGCCGCGTCTGGGTGGACGGCGAGGAGTCGGATGTCTGGCACGACGGATACGGTGGCGGCCTGTGGTACAGCACGCTCGGCCGCACGCTCTCGCTGGTGTACGGCTACGGCGATGAGGGCCGACTGTACCTGAACGTGGGGATGCCGTTTTGAACCAGCCGTCGGGCGCGGGTGCGCGCCAGCGTGTGCTGCGCTTCGAGGTGCCGGACGCCGGCTCGTTCGACCGCCTGGTGCGGGAGGGTGCGCCGTTCGGCTCGGCCGAGGGCGAGCTGCAGGTGGAGGCGTTCCGCGACGTCTACTACGACACGCGCACGGGCGACCTGGAGCGGCGCGGCGCGCTGGTCCGTGTGCGTCTGCGGGAGCAGGGGCCGCGCGAACTGCTGGTGGACGTGTGGGAGGACGACCAGCCCCGGGGTCGGCGCCAGCGTCTGGAATCGCCGCTGCCGGAGGAGGATGCGCTGTTCGAGGGCGGTTCCGACGCGGCGCGGCGGGTGCGCGCGCTGGTGGAGCCGAAGCGGCTGCGCCCCGCCCTGGAGGTGGAAGTCCTGCGCCGCTGGCGGGAGATCGACGGCGGTGAGGAGCCGCTGCGCGTGGCCTACGACGCGATCACCGTGCGCCGCGGCGAGCTGTCGGCCGACCTGTACGAGATCGAGCTGCGCACCGGCAGTGGCGAGAACGAGCGGCTGCGCGGCGTGGTCGAGCGGCTGGAGAGCGAGCACGGGCTGCGCGTCACGCTGAGCGGCCGCGCCGCGCGCGCGCGGGACGCGATCGAGGAGCGGCAGGCGGGCACGCTGGCCATGGAGATCCGCGCGGCGCGCATCGCGGCGGTGGTGCCGCTGCGGGACGGCCGCATCGGCTTCCTGCCGCGTGAGAACGGCTGGACGGTGCCGAGCGGGCCGGGGCACGGCACCAGCGCCTGCCGCACCGTGCTGCGCGAGACGCTGGGCCGCGGAGCGGGGCGCATCCGGCTGCTGGACCGCTTCGCCGGGGCGGGTGCGCGACCGGCGGTCGAGGTCTGGCTGGCCGACCTGAGCGGCACGCCCGCGGACGAGGACCGGCCGCTGGAGTGGCTGGAGGTGGAGCGTGCGCTGGACGCGGCGGGCAGTGAGCGGCTGCGGGACACGACCACGCTGTCGGCGCTGAACGCGGTCGCGCGCGCGGACCTGCCACCCATCGGCAGCGTGCCGACGGACACGGCGCCGGCGGACGACCCCATGCCGCGCATCGAGGTGGAGGAGGAGCTGGAGGACTCGGAGCCGCAGCTGCCGCCGGAGCACCTGCTCAACATGGAGCTGAGCCGCCAGGCGTTCGACGAGCGGATCCTGGTCATGGCGGAGGATCCGGAGGTGCCGCTGCTGGAGCGCGTGCGCTTCCTCAGCATGTTCGGCTCGCGGCAGGACGACTTCTTCATGACGCGCGTGGCCGGGTTCAAGGACCAGCTCGCGTCGGGTCGCGACAAGCGCACGCTGGACGGGTTGAGCGCGGCGCAGCAGCTCCAGGCGATCGGCATCCGGGCGCGGCGCATGAGCCGGCGCGCGTACCGGCTGCTGGTGGAGGACCTGCTGCCGTCGCTGCAGGCGGAAGGCATCCACGTGCTGCGCTGGTCGGAGCTGGACGAGGACGAGCGGGCCGAGCTGCGCAGCACCTATGCGCGGCACGTGGAAGCCGTGCTGACGCCGCTGGCGTCGGACCCGAGCCACCCGTTCCCGCACATCCGCAACCTGCGGCCGGCCATCGCCGCGCTGCTCAAGCTGCCCGAGAGCGACTCGCCCCGTTTCGCGGCGATCGAGCTGCCGGGCGATCTGCCCCGCTTCGTGCCGGTGCGCGGCGGCCGGCAGTTCGTGCCGCTGCGCGAGGTGATCCTGGCCGGTCTGCCCGAGACCTATCCCGGGGTGGAGGTCGTGGAGGCGCACGCGTTCCGCGTGACGCGCAGCGCCAACCTGCGCCTGGGCGGCAAGCGCGTGCAGGACGTGCTGCAGGCGGTGGAGGAGGCGGTGAACCGCCGTCCGTTCCGCTACGTCGTGCGGCTGGAGGTGGACCGTTCGATGCCCGAGCGCATGCGCGCCATGCTGCTGCGCGAGCTGCAGCACGAGGCCGAGGAGCGGGTCGTGCTGCTGGGCGCCGAGGACGTCTACACCGTGGACTGGGAGATTGACCTGGCGGCGCTGGCGGAGATCGCGGACATCGACGATCCGTCGCTGCACTTCGCGCCGGTGGAGCGTGAGGACCCGTTCGAGTTCGACGGCCCGCTGCTGGACGAGCTGGAGCGCGGCGACCGCATGGTCCGCTTCCCGGAGCACTCGTTCGAGGCCACGGTCGGCCGCTTCCTGCGCGAGGCGTCGCAGGACGACGACGTGGTCTCGCTCAAGGTCACGCTGTATCGGACGGACCCGTCATCGCCGGTGGTCGAGTCGCTGATCGAGGCGAGCCGGCGCGGCAAGGAGGTGGCCGTGCTGGTCGAGCTGAAGGCCAGCTTCGACGAGGTGCGCAACATCCAGTGGGCGCGGGAGCTGGAGTCGGTCGGCGCGCGCGTGGTGTTCAGCCCGCCGCAGTACAAGGTGCACGCGAAGATGGCGCTGGTGGTGCGGCAGCGGGACGGGGAGGCGCCGCGGCGCTACGCCTACATCGGCACGGGCAACCTGAACGCGCGCACCGCGGCCTCCTACGTGGACGTGGGCGTGCTGACGGCAGATCCCGAGGTGTGCGCCGAGGTCGGCGACCTGTTCAACCTGCTGACGGGTTACGCGCCGCGCGTGCGCTTCCAGGAGCTGCTGGTCGCGCCGTTCACCATGCGCCAGCGCATGCTGGAGCTGATCGAGCGGGAGACGGCGCACGCACGTGAGGGTCGGCCGGCGCTGATCCGCGCGCAGTTCAACGGGCTGTCCGACCGGCGCATCATCGCCGCGCTGTACCGCGCCGCGCGCTCGGGCGTGCGCATCGAGATGGCCGTGCGCGAGATCTGCTGCCTGCGGCCGGGCGTGCCGGGGCTGTCCGACAACATCCGCATCGTCAGCCTGCTCGGCCGCTTCCTGCAGCACGCGCGCATCTTCCACTTCGCCAATGGCGGCGAGGACGAATACTACATCGGCTCGGCGGACCTGCGGCCGCGCAACCTGGCCAAGCGTGTCGAACTGGCGGCGCCCGTGACCGACCCGCGCCACCGCGAGATCCTGGACGGCATGCTGAGCACGATCCTGCACCACCCGGACGCGTGGGTGCTGCAGGCGGACGGCCGCTTCGCCCGCGACGACGAGCGCGTCGGTCCGCTCAGGGCCGGCACCGCGGAGCCCGTGCGGGAGCGATCCTTGCGCACCTGAGCGATCGCCGCCCGAGCCGTCCCGCCGGCAGTGCGGGACCGGTCCGGCCGGTCGCGAGGCGGGAGCGGACCCGCCCGCTGCATCGTTCCCTCGCTCCGCGCAGGAGGTATCGACATGGCCGATCCCCGAACGACGCCGGGTGCCACACCGCCGCCGGCCCGCGGCGGGCGTGGCTGGGGCTGGATCCTCGGGCTGATCATCCTGATCGCCGTGGTCTGGCTCGTCTTCGAGATGTGGGGTGGCGAGCCGGAGACGGTCGAGGCGCCGGTGGCCGAGGAAGTGATCGGGGAGGAGTCGATCGGACCGGAGCCGATGCCGGAGCCCGCGGCAGAGCCGGCCGTCCAGCCCGACTTCGGCGACACCGAGAACATGGAGGGCGGCGATCCGCCGCTGGAGCCCGGCACGGGCGCGGTGATCGAGGAGTAGGTCGGCGCGCGCCGAACGGCCGCGGCCAGCGGCCGAGCCGCTGGCCGCGACGGCGCCTCCGTCATTCCATCGCGCCGGGTTGGAGACCGCTCGCGTAGAGGATCACCGCCACCGCGGTCGCGAGGTTCAGGCTGGACACGCCCGGCCGCATCGGGATCGCCACGCGGCGCTCCGCGCGATCCAGCAGCCGCCGTGACAGGCCGCGCCGCTCGGAGCCGAATGCCAGGACGGCGCCGGCGGGCAGCCGATCCCCGGCCGGTTCACCCTCGGGGTCGATCGCGACCAGCGGGCGATCCTGCGGCAGGTCGTCCGCTTCGATCCTGCGCACGGGCAGCGCCCAGTGCAGCCCGGCCGATCCGCGCAGCGCCGACGGGTGCCACGGGTCGTGCCGGCCGGTGGTGAGTACGGCGGCGGCGCCGGCCGCGGCGGCCACGCGCACGACCGCGCCCACGTTGCCGTGGTGGGTCGGCTCCTCGAGCAGCACGATGGGACGGTCGGGCGCGGGCGCCGTGGCAACCGGTCGCCGCGCGATCGACACGACACGGTCCACCGGGCCGGGCGCGAGCTCGCGGAAGTGCGCCGCGTCGACCGAGCGGGCGTGGGCGAGCAGCGCGTCGGTCACGTCGGGCGCCAGTTCGCGGGCCAGCCGCTCCAGCGCCGCGGCATCGTCCGTCCAGGTCTCCAGCAGCTCGGCGCCGAAGCGCAGCGCGTGCTTGTGCGGGTGCAGCCCCTCCAGCACGGCCAGCCCGACGTCGCGCCGAGCGGCGCGGAAGCGGGACACCCGCGCGGCCGCGTCGGCTCGCGGCCCTGCGGCGTCGGCTCGCGGCTCCGCGCCGCCGGCTTGTGGCGCGCCGGCTCCATCGGCATTGTCCCGACGTGCGGCGTCGGCGTTTCCAGGCGCCCCTTCATGCATCCCCGCAACATGCGAGTCCCGGTTGGAGGAAGCGAGGCAGGCGGCAGCGACGTCGGAGGAGCCGGCGGCGGACGAGGCGTCCGGCGGGGCCGGTGGTCCCGCGGCCAGCGGGCGCGTACCGACGGACCAGGCGGCCGCCGACGCGGGGCGGGCGCGCCCGGGGCGCCGACGGCGCATCGGCGCGATCGCGCTGAAGGTGCTGGCGGCGGCGGCGGTGATCGCGCTGATCGTGTGGGTCAACGAGATCGCGGTGGGCAGCGAGCGGATCCGCGCGGCCGTCTATGAATTCGGCTACGGCGGTCTTTTCGTGATCGCGGCGTTCAGCGGCTTCAACCTGGTGGTGCCGGTCCCGGTCGTGGCGTTCTTTCCGTTCTTCATGGAGGCCGGGCTGCAGCCGGTGCCGACCGTGGCCACCATCGCGCTGGGCATGACCACGGGGGACATGGTGGGCTACCTGCTGGGCTACGCGGGGCGGGAGGTGGTGCACCCGCCGGCGGGCGCGCGCCGGTGGCTGGACCGGCTGGAACGGCTGCGCGCCCGGCACCCGCACCTGCCGTACGTCTTTCTGCTGTTCTACGCCGCGCTGGTGCCGCTGCCCAACGAGCTGATCGTGGTGCCCATGGCGTTCCTGGGCTACCGGCTGCCGCTGATGTTCGTGGCGGCGTTCGGCGGCAACCTGGTCTTCAACGGCATCGCGGCCAGCGGCGCGGTCAGCTTCTTCGAGCTCTGGTAGCGCCGCGCAGGGTACGGTCGTTGCACTGCGGAACCCCGAACCGGGAGGCACAGCGATGGAGGATCGGAGCGTGGACGAGACGCGGAGTGCGGGGGCGGCACCGGGCGCGGCCGGAGCGGGCGGTGCGCCCGACATCCCGGACGTGGAGCCCGCCGCGGCGGACCACACCAGGGTGGGTGCGCCGTGGCACCAGACGGGCACCCGTGCCGGCGGTCCGGGCGGCGATGGCGCCAGCGCCGAGGAGCGCGTGCGTCACGCCGCGGGCGGGCGGCTGGACGAGGCGGCGGACGCGGTGCGGCGGCTGGGCCGCAACGCGTACGAGCGCGGCGGCGTCGCACGCAGGGTGGACCCGGTGGCGCAGCGTCTCGGCTCCGGCCTGGAGAGCGCCGCCGGCTACGTCCGCTCGCACGACGTGGACGCAATGCGCATCGACGTCGAGAGCGAGGTGCGCGAGAACCCGGTCCGCTCGCTGCTGGTCGCGGCGGGCGTCGGCTTCCTGCTGGGCCGCCTGATCCGCTGATGGGCGACGGCGGCACGGCCGCGCCGACCGCCGCCGACGCAGAGCGCACGGACGGGCGGGCGGCGAGCGCGGGGAAGCGGCCCGACCAGAACGGGGAGCAGCGCCCCGACCAGAGCGCGGAGACGCGGCGCCGCGTGCAGGCGCTGCGCGAGTTCGCGGCGGGCACGCCCGTGGTGCCGATCCTCTGCCAGGAGGAGCCCGACCCGGACGCCATCGCCAGCGCCTTCGGCGTGCGCGCGCTGCTGCGCCGCAGCGAGAAGGAGGCGCCGCTCGTCGCGCTGGGCCGCGTGCAGCGGCCGGAGACGCGGCGCATGATCGAGCTGCTCGACATCGCCGTGACGCGCGTGACCGAGGCCGAGCTGCGCGCGTTCGAGCGCGTCATCGCCGTGGACCTCGAGCCGGTCGTGCTGCGCGGCGCCACCACGCGCGTCGCCGTGATCGACCACCACCCGCCCGAGAAGGGCTACGTCACCGAGTTCTACGACGTGCGTCCCGACTACGGTGCCGCCGCGACCATCGTGACGGAGTACCTGCGCTCGGCCGACACCACGGTCGGCGAGCGGCTGGCGACGGCGCTGCTGTACGGCATCCGCACGGACACCGCGCTGCTCACGCGCGGCACCAGTCGCGCGGACGTGGAGGCGTACGGCTTCCTCCAGGAGCACGCCGATCCGGCGCTGGTCGCGCGCATCGACCGACCGGCCTATCCGCGGGACGTGGTGCCCGTCTTCGGCCGTGCGCTGCAGCACGCCCGCATGGCGGACGAGGTCGCGGTGGTCTGGCTGGGGCGCGTGGCGCGGGAGCACGGCCACATGATGCCCGAGCTGGCCGACCTGTGCCTGTCCATCGAGGGCGTGACCTGGGCCGCGGCGGGCGGCGTGCTGGACGATGCGCTGGTCGCGAACATCCGCCACCTGGGGGAGGGCAGCCCGGGGGCGGGCGACGTGGCGCGTCACGCCACGCGGGACGCCGGCTCCGGCGGCGGCCATCCGAGCATGGCGCGCGTGGAGATGCCGCTGGACCAGGCGCCCTTCGAGCTGGAGGGGCTGGACGGCGAGAAGGCCGAGGACGAGCGGGACAGCGACGTGATCGAGCGCGTGGGCGACCGCATGCTCGACTGGCTGCGCACGCAGCTGGACGCGGTGCGCTCCGGCAGCTGAGGGGCGAGGGGTTCAGCCGGCGGGCAGGTTCAGCACCGCGCGCAGCATGCGCAGGTAGTTCAGCGACTCGGCGCCCTTGTCCAGCAGCCCCGTGATCGTGCCGGGCGTGGAGTGCGCGAACATGCCCGTGATGGCCGTGTGCTGCACGGCATCACGCGGCAGCATCAGGCGGATGCGGTAGCACTCGGTGAAGGGAACCAGCCGGTCGCCGCGCCCGTGGGCGAGCACGACCGGCGTGCGCACGCCGGTGACGCGGCCGGTCCAGGCCAGCTCCGGCTCGCGCCTGGCCACGGCCATGGTCAGCTCCTCGGCCAGTTCGTCCATCCCCTCCGGCTGTGGCGCCCCGGCCAGCCGCGCGAAGCGGTCGAACAGCTCGCGCCTGCCGGACGGCAGCCGCTCGCGCAGCTCCTTCTTGAGCGGGTCGTAGACGGAGTCGCCGGCGTAGACGCGTTTCCTGCCGGCCGCCTCTGCCAGCTCGCGCAGCGCGCCGGCCACGTCCGCGGCGTCGCCGTAGCGCGGGATCGCGGTCAGGTAGTTGGCGCCCATGATCCAGCGCCCGTAGGGGTCGGGCTCCAGCGAGAGCCGCTCGCCGCGCCATTCGTGGCGGCCGGTGAGCAGGAACTCGATCTCGCGCGACAGGTCGGCGTAGCCGCCCCAGGCGGCGATGCCCGCCAGCCGGTCGCGCAGTTCCGGCCGCGTGGACGCGAGCAGCGCGAGCGTGGCGCCGAAGGAGAAGCCCATGACGGCCACGTGGCCGGGCATCACGTCCGGCCGCTCCTCGAGCAGGTTCAGCCCGTCCAAGATGGTGGGCAGCGTCTGGTCGGGCGCGACCTCGAGCGCGCGCCAGCGCGGCACGTCGGGCACCAGCACCACGGAGCCCGAGGCGGCCAGCGCCCGCGCGAAGCGCATCAGCTGCGGGTGCCTGCGGCCGGCGTACGTGATGCCGTGCAGGATCAGCCACGCGGGCAGCGGATGCGACGTCGTGGCCGGCCGGTACAGGTCGGCCGGGCGGCGGTCGTCCTGCGGCCCGATCTCCAGCTCCGTCTCGGAGACCTCGACGGTGCCGGGCTGCCGGTGCTCCCGGAGGAAGCGGAGCGTCCTGCTCAGTAGGCGTGCAGCTCCTCGACCGCCCGCAGCACGTCGGCCGGATTGGGCAGGATCGCGTCCTCCAGCTGCGGCGAGTATGCGACCCAGGTATCGAGCGAAGCCACGCGACGGACCGGTCCGTCCAGCCATGGGAACAGGTCGTCGGCGATGCGCGCGGCGATCTCGGAGCCGAAGCCCCAGGACAGCGAGTCCTCGTGCGCGATCACGACCTTGTTCGTCTTGCGCACGCTGTCGGCCACGGTGTCCATGTCCAGCGGGTGCAGCGTGCGCAGGTCGATGACCTCCACGCTGATGCCCTTCTCCTCCGCCTGCTTGGCCGCGTCCAGCGAGCGCTTCACCAGCGCGCCGCACGCGACCACGGTCACGTCCGTACCCTCACGCACCACGTTGGCCTTGCCGAACGGGATCATGAAGTCGGGGCCGGGATACGCCGACTTGTTGTAGACCTGGCGGTACAGGTGCTTGTGCTCCAGGAAGATGACCGGGTCGTCGCAGCGGATGGCGGTGCGCAGCAGCCCGTTCGCGTCCAGAGCGGTGGACGGCAGCACCACGCGCAGGCCGGGGCTGTGCGTGAACAGCGTCTCGCCCGTCTGCGAGTGGTAGATCGCGCCGCCCTTCAGGTAGCCGCCATAGGCCACGCGGATCACCAGCGGGCAGTCCCAGTTGCCGCCCGAGCGGTAGCGCATGGTGGCCAGCTCGTCGCGGATCTGCATGAACGCCGGCCAGATGTAGTCGAAGAACTGGATCTCGACCACCGGCTTGAGCCCGCGCGTGGCCATGCCGATCGCGCGGCCGACGATGTTGGCCTCGGCCAGCGGCGAGTTGAAGACGCGCGCGCCGCCGAAGCGGCGCTGCAGCCCGGCCGTGACCTTGAAGACGCCGCCCTTGCCCTTGCACTCCTCGAGCACCTCCTCGCGCGACGCGTCGGCCACGTCCTCACCGAACATGACGATGCGCGGGTCCCGCTCCATCTCGTCGCGCATGCACATGTTGAGCAGGTCGACCATGGTGGTCTCGTCGCCCTCGAACTGCGGCGAGTCCTCCGTGTCGAACTCGGCCGAGGTGGGGTCGACGTCCTCCGAGAACAGCCACTTCGTGGCCGTCTCCGGCGCGGGCTGCGGCTGCTCGAGCGCGCGGTCCGTCGCCTCCTGGATCTCGTCGTGCACGCCCTGCTCGAGCTCGGCCAGCTGGTCCTCGGTCGCGACGTCGTGCTCGATCAGGTAGGCGCGGAAGCGCGTGAGCGGGTCCCGCTTGGCGTCCTCGTCGCGCTCCGTCTCCGGGCGGTACATCCGCTCGTCGTCCGACATGGAGTGCGAGTAGGGCCGCACCACGTGCGCGTGCAGCAGCGCCGGGCCCTTGCGGGCGCGGCAGTGCGCGACGGCGCGGCCGGCCGCCTCGTAGCTCTCGACCACGTCCGTGCCGTCGTACTCCTCGATGTGGAAGTCGGGGAAGCTCTCGACCAGGCGGCTGATCTTGCCGCCCGCCGTGTTGACCTCCACCGGCACCGAGATGGCGTAGCCGTTGTCCTCGACCAGGAAGACCACGGGCAGCTTCAGGTTCGACGCGGAGTTGAGCGCCTCCCAGAACTCGCCCTGCGAGGTCTGCCCCTCACCGGTGGTGACCAGCACGACCTCGTCGTCCTCGAACGGCTCGACCTGTTCGGCCATGCCTTCTACCTTCGCGGCGCGCATGGCGCCCTCCGCGCAGCCGACCGCCTGCAGGAACTGCGTGCCGGTGGGGGAGGAGGTGGAGACGATGCGCAGGTCGCGGTGGCCCCAGTGGGACGGCATCTGCCGGCCGCCGCTGGCCGGATCGCTCTCGGCCGCGACCGCCTGCAGCAGGTGGTCGTAGGGCGTCATGCCCAGCGCCTGCGACAGCGCGCGGTCCCGGTAGTACAGGTAGAACCAGTCCTTGCCCGGCCGCAGGTGCGCGGCGACCGCGACCTGCGCGGCCTCGTGGCCCGCGCCCGAGATCTGGAAGAAGATCTTGTTCTGCCGCTTGAGCTGGATCTCCTTGTCGTCCGTGCGGCGCGCGGCGTACATGGTCCGGTACATCGCGAGCAGGCGCTCGGCGTCCAGACCGGCGTGCGGCGCATCTTTACGGGAGGAGCCCTTGCGGGCGCTGGACCTGGTTCGGGTTGCCATCGGCTGTCGTTCTGCGAGTCCGGGACGGCGCAGATTGCGCCGCGCATTGAGGTTACAGCGTGCCAGACAAGATACCGGCAGGCCCGGGGAGCGGCCACCCTGCCCCGGGCGCGGCCGAATGACGCGGTTTACACCCGCTCCGGCGCCGTCGTATACTAGGCGGTACCGTACCACCCCTCTCCCCCAGTCGAAAGCCGGAGTCCCTATTGTCGCCTGGCCGTGACGTGCGCGGACTGGTGGGGCCGCTGCTGAGGCACCCGTCCCTGTGGCCGCACCTGCTGTCGGCCGCATGGCGGTTCCGCAGGCGGGACTGGTACCGCCGCGCGCCGTTCCTGCCGCTGCCGTCCCCGGCGTACCTGGAGTGGCGGCTGCACACCGCCTACGGGGAGGAGGGGCGAGCGCCGCGGCCGGACGAGGTCGGGCGCTACCTGAGGTGGACGCGACGGATGAACCGGCACGGGACGGACGATCGGTGAAGAAGCTGTTCCTCCTTCTGCTGCTCATCGTGCTGCTGGTGCTGAGCGTGCCGGAGCTGCGCGTCATGGCGGCCCCGGTCATCGACCCGGCAGGCGAGGCGCTGGCGAACGTGGCGGGCCCGGCGATCAACCGGGTGCGCGAGCCGCTGCTGCGCTGGAAGGCGAAGGACGAGGCGAACGCGCTGGCCAAGCTGCTGCAGGAGCAGGAGGCGATCGGCGCGCCGATGCCGCGCCCGCGCGACTTCCAGACCTTCCTGCGCCGCCGCTGGATCGTGAGTCGCGAGGGGCTCGATCCCTGGCACGTGCCGTACTACCTCGAGTACACGGAGCGGGAGGTGGTGGTCGGCTCGCCCGGGCCCGATCTGGAGCCCAGAACCGAGGACGACATCCGGGTCGGGTTCCCGCGCCGCCTGCGCTGATCGCATGCTGCGGGTGGGTCTGACGGGCAACGTCGCCAGCGGCAAGTCGGCCGTGGCCGGGCAGTGGCGCGCACTGGGGCTGGAGGTGGTGGACGCGGACGCGCTGGCGCGCCGCGCCGTCGCGCCCGGCACGGAGGGGCTGCGCCGCGTGGTCGAGGCCTTCGGCCGCGGCGTGCTGGACCCGCTCGGCCGCCTCGATCGTCCCGCCATGGCCGCACGCGTCTTCCGCGACGCCGCCGAGCGGTCCCGCCTGGAAGCCATCGTGCACCCCGAGGTCCAGCGCCTGCGCGCCGAAGCCGAACGCGCCGCCCTGGAGCGGGGGCTGCCGCTCATCGTGCACGAGATCCCGCTGCTGTTCGAGACCGGGATCCAGGACGAGTTCGACGTGATCGTGCTGGTCGACGCGCCCGTGAAGGTGCGCGCGGCGCGCATGGTGCGTGACCGGGGCATGGGACCGGAGCAGGCGGCGCGCATCATCGACGCGCAGATGCCGTCCTACGAGAAGCGGCGCAAGGCGGACATCGTGATCGACAATACGGCCGACCTGGAGACGCTGCGGTCGAGGGCCGTCGAGGTCGGCCGCGAGCTGCAGGCGCGCGCGGCCCGCGCGGCGGCGGCGAACGGGGCGGCGGAAGGAGAGGAGGCGGAGTGAGCGAGCGGCTGCGCGTGGACATGCACCTGCACACGTCCATCTCCTTCGACTGCCTGTGCCCGCCGGACCACGTGCTCCGGGCCGCGCTGGACGCGGGCATGGACCGCATCTGCGTGACGGACCACAACGAGATCGAGGCGGCGCAGTGGCTCGCGCGCCGCCACCCGCAAAACGTGATCGTGGGAGAGGAAGTGAAGACGGCCGAAGGCGTGGACGTGATCGGACTGTTCCTGCAGGAGCGCATCCCGAAGGGGACGCCCGCGCTCGAGACCTGCGAACGCATCCACGAGCAGGGCGGCATCGTGTACGTGCCGCACCCGTTCGTGGGCGGCAAGGGCGGCGGCGGCGCGATCCTGCCCGTCATCGAGGCGCACGTGGACGCCATGGAGGGCTTCAACGCGCGCGTCCACCTGCAGCGGCTGAACGACCGCGCCGTGGCCTGGGCCGCCGAGCGCGACCTGCCGCTGGGCGCCGGCTCCGACGCGCACACGCTGGCCGAGGTCGGCCGCGCGCACGTGGAGGTGCCCGCGTTCGACGCGACGCCGCAGTCGCTGCTGCACGCGCTGCGGCACGGCACGCTGCACGGCCGCTTCTCGTCGTGGGCCGTGCACCTCTCGTCGACCTGGGCCAAGATCCACAAGAAGCTGTACGGCCAGGGCACACTGCCCGACGGCGACGCGGCGGAGGCCGCGTCGTGAGCGCGCCGCCGATTCCGGAGACGCGCACCGAGGCGCTCACGCCCATCGTGGACCGGCTGCGCCGCGCGCGCAGCGTCGCGCTGACCACGCACGTCAACGCGGACGGCGACGGCGCCGGCTGCGAGATCGCGCTGGCGTCATGGCTGCGCGCGCACGACGTGCGCGCGACCATCGTGAACCCGACGCCGTTCCCGTCCACGTTCGAGTTCCTGCTCGCGACGGAGGGCGCGGAGGACGACATGGTCGCGGACCTCGGCGCGGGCGGCGAGACGGTGCTGGACACGGTCGAGCTGCTGCTGGTGGTGGACACGGGTGAGATCGGCCGCATCGGCAAGGTGGCCCGGGCGCTGACGCGCGAGACCATCGTGATCGATCACCACCCGATCGGGGAGGACCCGATCCCCGGCTCGGGGCTGCGCGATCCCGAGGCCTGCGCGACGGGCGAGCTGATCTACGACCTGCTGCGTGTCTGGGAAGCGCGCACCGGCAGCGAGGGGTCGTGGAGCCCGGCGCTGGTCGACGCGCTGTACACGGCCATCCTGACCGATACCGGCTCGTTCCGCTTCAGCAACACCACGCCGCGCACGCACGAGATCGTGGCCGACCTGATCGGCCGCGGTGCGGACCCCGAGAAGCTGTACTCCCAGCTCTACAGCGTGCCGCTGCGGCGCGTGCTGCTGCTGCGCGAGGCGCTGGGCACGCTGGAGTACGACGCCGACCACGGCATCGCCTGGATCACGGTGCCGGCCGAGGCGCTGCAGCGGCTGGGCGTCGGCACGGACGATTTCGACGGGCTGATCGACCACGCGCGTGGCATCCGCGGCACCCGCGTCGCGCTGCTGTTCCGCCAGACGGGCGGCGGCACCAAGATCTCGTTCCGCGCGACGGGCGACATCGACGTGAACCGCATCGCGCGCATGTTCGGCGGCGGCGGCCACGTCAAGGCGGCGGGCGCCGTGGTGGGCGGTCCGCTGGAAGCGAACCGCGCCCGGGTGCTGGACGCGGTGCGCTCGGCGATCGGCAGCGCGGACCGCGCCGCCGAGCGGGCCGGCCGCACCGCTTGAGGACCGCGCGCCGCGAACCGTAGATTGCCGCGCATGAATCACAGCGAATACCGCGCGCCGGACTTCTCGCACGAGCGTTTCCGCTCCGCGCCCGATGCGCGCTTCCAGCCGGCACCCGCCGACGGCGTGCTGCCCGACGACTTCTTCTCGACCACCAACCTGCCGACCTGGGTCAAGCTGGACGGCGAGTGGCGGCTGCCGCGCTCGCCGCGCATGGACTCGGCGCTGGTGCGCGAGGACGACGGCGGCGTGCGCGTGCTCGAGGGGCGCTACGTGAAGGCCGGCCAGCCCGTGGCGATCGGCCGCGCCGAGGACGGCTCCGAAGGCATCTTCGTGGACGCGACCGGGCTGCTGGTCGCGGGCGCCGAGGGCGCCGACACCGGCGAGTTCAAGTTCATGGCCTCCGAGGTCAGCCGCGAGAAGCCAGTCGACTACGCCGACATGGCGCGCCTGCTCGTGCGCGAACGCGACAACGGCGGGCACCCCGTCTGGGTCGTAGGGCCCGCCGTGCTGCACTCGCGCGGCCGCGATACACTCGCCTGGTTCATCAGGAACGGCTTCGTCGGCGCCATGCTCGGCGGCAACGCCGTGGCCGTGCACGACATCGAGCACGCCATCCTCGGCACCACGCTCGGCATGGACACCAAGGGGCGGCCAGTGCCGGGCGGGCACGCGTTCCACATGCGCGCCATCAACAAGGTGCGGCGCGCCGGCTCCATCCGCGCCGCCGTCGAGGAGGGGCTGATCCAGGACGGCGTGATGCACGCCTGCGTGACCAGCGGCGTGCCCTTCGTGCTGGCCGGCTCCATCCGCGACGACGGACCGCTGCCCGACACCGTCACCGACGCGGTCGAGGCCGCCGAGGCCATGCGCGAGCACGCGAAGAAGTGCACCATGGCCATCATGATCGCCACCGCGCTGCACAGCATCGCCTTCGGCAACATGCTGCCGGCCTACGCCGACGACGATCGCGGCATCCGGCCGCTCACCACCATCGCCGTGGACAGCTCCGAGTTCGTCGTCAGCAAGCTCAAGGACCGCGGCACGCACCAGGCCTTCGGCGTGATCACCAACGCCCAGGACTTCCTGCACGTGCTGCGCAGCTACGTCCAGCTCGAGCTCGAGAACGCACCCGCCGAACGCGCACCCGAGACCGTGGCCGCCCGTGGCTGAACCGGCGGACGGCAACGGCGTCGCGGCGGAAACCGACGCGACCGGGCCGGGCGCGGCCAACGCCGTCACCGCGGCGCCAGGCACGCAGGCCACCGAGACGGCCGTCGACGCAGGACCGCTCCACGCGCTGCTGCTCTCGCTCGCCACGCGCATCACCGTCGGGGCGATCGACCAGCTGTGGATCTTCCCGCCACGTCAGGCCGGCCGCACCGAGAGCGCACTCGTCGTCGTCTCCGCCTTCGAGGGACAGCACGACGAGCGGCGACGCATCCTCACCGCCCGATACCTCGCCCGCCGCGGCAGCGACAACAAGGTGCAGGTCGAGGAATCGCTCATGGAACACGCCGTCGCACCCGCCGACCGCCTGCCCCGCGTCATCGACGGCGTGCTGCGCCGCCTGGACGACGAACTCGCCAGCCTCTCGCCCAGCGAACGCCGCATCGGCGGCGACGCCGACGCCTGGGTCGAACTGCTCACCTCTCTTGCCTGACCCGCGCCTCACCGGTTGCCCGCACCGGTGCGCCCGGGTTATCAATAATCATTGTTGATTAGCGCCCGGGAGGGATCGTGAGTTTCGTGCACCTGTTCCGTCGATACCTGCGCGAGCAGGGGCTGCCGGTGACACAGCAGCGGGAAGCGATCGCGGAGGTCGTGCTGAGCGCGGAGGGCCATCTCTCGGTGGAGGACATCGAGGAGCGGCTGAAGAAGGGCGGCGACCGCATCGGCAAGGCGACGATCTACCGCACGCTGGAGACGCTGGTGAAGAGCGGTCTCGTCGCGGAGCACGATTTCGGGGAGGGGTTCAAGCGCTACGAGCACCTGTTCGGCACGCAGCCGGTGCACCAGCACCTGGTGTGCACGGAGTGCGGCGACGTGAGCGAGATCGAGAGCCCGGAGCTGGCGCAGGTGCAGGCGAGCATCGCCGAGCAGAACGCGTTCGAGCCCGCCCGCTACCGCCTGCAGGTCTACGGCCTGTGCCACAGCTGCAAGGAGGCGGGGCGGGAGTTGAAGTGGGAGGGGTTGAAGTGTCCGATTTGAATCTTGGGCGTGGGGCTTGGGGCGTGGGGCTTGATTGGGCCGACGGGGGTGGCGCTGCCGGCGTAGTCCCGCCCTCGAAACGCCCCAGCGCCCGCCGCCCGAGTGCAAGGCCTCAGGCCACAAGCCTGTAGCCCGTAGCCCCAAGCCCCAAGCCCCAAGCCCCAAGCCCCAAGCCCCAAGCCCCAAGCCCGATGAATGACAGCCTGAAGGACTTGCCCTGGGAAGCGCCGCACCGGTTCCTGGGTGTGGACGACGAAGCGGCGGCGCTGGACCGTGCGGGTGCGATCATCCTGCCGGTGCCGTACGAGTCGACCACGTCGTACGGTGGCGGGACGAGTCGCGGGCCGCGGGCGATCGTGGAGGCGTCGCGCTACATCGAGCTGTACGACCAGGAGCTGGACCTGGAGCCGCACGAGGTGGGTGTGGCGACGCTGCCGGCGCTGGAGCTGACGCGGGGCGACCCGGCGGAAGCGATCGCGCAGCTGCGCGAGGCGTACGACGCGGTGCTGGACGCGATCGACGAGCGGTTCGTGATCACGCTGGGCGGCGAGCACTCGATCAGCAGCGCGCCGATCCTGGCGTGGGCGGACCGGATCGAGCGGCACGGCCGTCGTCTGTCGGTGCTGCAGGTGGACGCGCACACGGACCTGCGGCCGGAGTACGAGGGCACGGCGTACTCGCACGCGGCGGTGATGCATCGCGTGCACGAGCGGGTGGATATCGCGGCGGTCGGCATCCGCGCGATGACGCGGGAGGAGCGGGAGCTGGTGCGCGCGACGCCGTCGATCAGCCTGTTCCTGGCGGACGACATCCACGGCCGCACGGACTGGATCGACGGGGTGCTGGAGTCGCTGGGTGAGGACGTCTACATCACGTTCGACGTGGACGGCTTCGACCCGTCGCTGGTGCCGGGCACGGGCACGCCGGAGCCGGGCGGTCTGGACTGGTACACGGCGACGGCGCTGCTGCGGCGCGTGTTCGCGGAGCGGAACGTGGTGGGCTGCGACGTGGTGGAGCTGGCGCCGCAGGCGGGCCAGCCGGCGGCGGACTTCCTGGTCGCCAAGCTGGTCTACAAGATGATCGGCTACAGGTTCTTCTCGGGCTCCAGGCCGTAGCGCGCGAGCAGCGGGTAGATGTCGAGCGGGTCCTCGATGCGGTAGCCCTCGGGGATCAGCCCGGGCGCGGTCAGGATGAACGGCCAGAACTGGCGTCCGCCGATGGCGCCGTGTGCGCCGACCTGGTCGTCGAAGCAGACGCACACGTCCTTCTCGGGGTCGTAGGCGCCGATCAGCACCAGGTCGCCGGCATTGCGCAGCTGCGCGAGCCGCGCGATGGCGCGGGCGCCGACCGCGTCCTCCACGTAGTCCCGCGTCGGATCGCGCCCCTCCAGCACCTCGATCTCGCCGTCCGGCGTGATCAGCGCGCGGCCTTCCGGGCTCTCGACGTGCGCGCCGTCCTGCATGCGCGTGACCACGAGGCCGATGCCGCGGTGCGCGACCAGGAAGTAGTAGAGCGCGCGGCGGTCGGGGTCCTCCCGGATCTCCTCGAAGGCGAGGGGGTCGGGCCGCGTGGTCCAGTAGACGTGCGCGAGCGACGACGAGTAGGTCACGACCAGTTCGTGGTCCTCGGCCACGCGCACGGTCTCGGCGAGCAGCGGGAAGATGCTGTAGTGCTTGCGGAACCAGCGGGCGAAGCCGAGGCCGGCCTTGCGCGTCGGCGCGGACGACGTCTGCGCGACCTCTTCCAGCTCCTGCACCAGCAGGTCCAGCGTTTCGCGGGGCGGTGCGTACTCCCCGGTACCGGCCAGCACGGCCACGCCGTGCTGCACCGCGTCGACGATGGTGTCACCCAGCGTCTCGCCGTAGCGCACGCGGTAGGGTACGGACGGCGTCTGGCCGTGGTCGCTAAGGATGTAGACGTCGTAGGGGCGGCCGGGCAGGCGCCGCAGCATCCGCATGATCTCGGCGATGCGGCGGTCCAGCGCGCGCAGGCTCTTCAGCGCGGTGCGCGTGGACGGGCCGATGTGGTGCGCGAATTCGTCGTATACGTTGAACGTGGTGTAGATCGCGCGCTTGCCGATGAAGATGTCCAGCAGCACGGCCAGCGTCTGCAGCTCGCGCAGGACCACGTTGGTGCCGAGGTGCAGCACCGGCAGGTACCACCAGTAGTGCGTGGAGCGACCCTGGATCTGCGTGACCAGCCGGTCCTTCTCCTCGCGCAGGTACTCGATCACGGTGGCGAAGACCATGCGCAGCACGCGGATCGGGTGCAGCGCGAGCAGCAGCAGCAGTCGGCCGCCGCCCATCTTCTGGAACAGCGGCTTCCTGCCGCGCGCGGACAGCGTGAACACGGCCTGGTCGGCGCCGCCGTCGTACAGGTTCACGTAGCTGGAGCCGCCCTCGAGCACGCCGCGGTCCGGCAGCTGGTCGCGGATGAACTGCATCGACTCGGGCTGCGAGCCGATGATCACCTTGCGCTGCCCCTTCTCGTAGAAGCGGAACGCCGGAATGTCTCCCTTGGTGCCGTAGAAGATCGCCGCCTGCGCGGCGGGTGTGGCGCTGGGCAGGCCGGCGGGGAAGCGGCGCAGCTCCCAGCCGTCGCGCTCCATCAGCCGCTGCAGGTGCGGCATCCAGCCGCGCTCCAGCGCGCGCAGCAGGTCCTCGTGCGCCAGCGCGTCGATCTGCACGGCCACGAAGCCGCGCCGGTCCGCTTCCGTGCGCCGGCGCCGCTCGACCGCGAAGGGGAGGTACTTGAGCCGGTAGTAGCCGCGGTAGATCGCGCGGCGGATGCGCCGGAACAGGCCGGGCCGCGGCGCGTCGCCGCTCCTGCGATGCATGCCTGCGCTCCCGCTCAGGAGACCAGCGCGCGCAGACGCTCCAGCAGCTGTCGCGGCGCGAGCGGCTTGCTGTGGTACTCGGTGCAGCCGGCCTCGAGGCAGGCGCGCTGCTCCTCGCGCCCGACGTGGCCGGTCAGCGCGATGATGGGCACGTCCTGCGTGCGGCGGTCCGCGCGCATCTCGCGCGCGACGTCCAGGCCGGGCCGATCGGGCAGGCCGACGTCCAGCACCACGGCCGATGGCGTGGTGGCGGCGGCGGCCTCCAGCGCGGCCGCGGCGGAGCCGGCCTCGTGGACCTCGTAGCCGGAGTCCTCGAGCAGCAGCCGGAACGCCTGCCGCAGGAGCGCGTCGTCCTCGACGAGGAGGATGATGGGTGGGGAATGCGTCATGAGCGGCGCAAGCTAGACCGAGCCACCATCCCCGGCAACGGAGCCGGCCTCGAGGCCCTCCTCGAGGAGCTGTCGCCGCAGCAGTTCGGCGTACAGGCCTTCCGCGGCCAGCAGCTGCTCGTGCGTGCCGCGCTCGACGATGCGGCCGTCGTCCAGCACCAGGATCTGCTCCGCGTGCATGACCGCGGTGACGCGGTGGCTGACGATGACCGCGGTGCGGTCGGCCAGCACGCGGCGCAGACCCTCCAGGATCGCGGCCTCGGTGTGCGTGTCCACCGCGCTGAGCGTGTCGTCCAGCACCACGATGTGCGGGTCGCCGACCAGCGCGCGCGCCAGCGTGGCCCGCTGCCGCTGCCCGCCGGACAGGTTGATGCCGCGCTCACCCAGCCGGGTCTCCAGGCCCCGCGGCAGCTCCTGCACGGTCTCCTCCAGCTGCGCGATGGCGACGGCCTCGCGCACCGCGTCCTCCGGCGCGGGGATGCCCGGCACCGCGTGCGCATCGCCCTCCGCCGTCGCGCGGGCGGAGGCCGAGTCCAGCCGCAGCGCGATGTTCTCGCCCACCGTCTCCGAGAAGAGGAAGGCGTCCTGCGGCGCGACGCCCAGCATCGCGCGCAGCGTCCCGGGATCCAGGCGCGGCAGCGGCACGCCGTCGAAGCGCACCTCCCCGCGGTCCGGGTCGAACGCGCGCGTCAGCAGCTGCACCACCGTCGATTTACCCGAACCGGTCGGCCCGACCAGCGCCACCGTCTGCCCGGCCGGCACGTGGAACGATACGCCCTGCAGCACGTCGCGTTCGGCGCCCGGATAGCGGAACCAGACGTCCTCGAACTCGATCTCGCCGCGCGGCGTGGGCAGCCGCACCGGATCGGCCGGCGGCGCGACGGAAGGCCGCGCGTCGAACACCTTGTTGATGCGGCCGAGCGAGGCCGCGCCGCGCTGGAACAGGTTGATCACCCAGCCCAGCGCGATCATCGGCCAGATCAGCATGCTCAGGTAGATGCCGAACGCCACGAAGTCGCCGATCGAGATGTCGCCCTCGATGACCTGGATGCCGCCGAACCACAGCACGACCACCATGCCCACGCCGGCCAGCGCGGACAGCAGTGGCCGGAACAGCCCCTCCACGCGCGCAAGGTCCATGTTGCGGGCCAGGTACTCGCGGTTCAGTTCCTCGAACTCGGCCGACTGCGCCGATTCCTGGCCGTAGGCGCGCACGATGCGCGCGCCGGACAGGTTCTCCTGCACCATGGTCGACAGCGTGCCGAACGTGTCCTGGATGCGCTCGAAGCGGCGATGGATCGCGCGGCCGAAGTACAGCATCGCCGGCGGCAGCAGCACCATCGGCACCAGCCCCAGCAGCGTCAGCGACACGCTGGTGTTCAGCATGAGCGGCAGCGCGAAAAGCGTCATGGCCAGCGTGTTGACCGTGTACATGATGCCCGGGCCCGCCGCCTGCCGCACCGCCTGCGTGTCGTTGGTCGCGCGGCTCATCAGGTCGCCCGTGCGCTGGCCGGCGAAGAAGCTGGCGTCCAGGCGCAGCAGGTGGTCGAACAGCGCGTCACGCAGGTCCATCTCGACGCGGCGGCTGATGCCGTTCAGCAGCTCGCGCTGGCCGTAGCGCGCGGCGCCGCCCAGCAGCGCGGCCAGCACCACCAGCCCGGCGTAGCCGAGCACCAGCGTGAAGTCCACGCCCTGACGTTCCATCGCGTCCACGCCCTCACCGATCAGCCACGGGCCCGCCACCGTGAACGCGTTGGCGACGGCCACCAGCACCAGGCCGGCCGTGATGCCCTTCCAGTAGGGGCGCAGGAAGGGGAGCAGTGTGCGATATTCACGCATCGAGAACTGGCATACCGGTTGCGCCCATCGCACCGTGCGCCGCTCGCTGGCGCTCGGCGCGGGACGTCGGGCAGATGGTTCGCAAGGTACCGCGTCCGCCGCACCCCACTCAAGCGATACAGAGACGTCGGAGGCTCCCATGAGGAGTAGAAATCGGCTGTTGGCGCTGCTTTTCACGCCGCTCGTGCTGACCGCGATCGCGTGCGGCGAGGACGAGCCGGACCGCTCGGCGCTGCAGGAGGACGAGCTGAGCCGCGACCTGGACCTGGCGCTCCAGGGGGACACCGCGCCGGCCACTTTCGAGGACACGGGCATGGTCACGGCGCCCGCACAGCAGCCGCAGAGCCAGCCGGCGCCGCAGCCACAAAGGCCGCGCGAGCAGCCGCGGGAGCAGCCGCGCCCGCAGCAGCCGCAGCCGCAGCAGCCGCGCACGGTGACGCAGACCGTGCCGTCGGGCACGGCAATGTCGATCCGGCTGAACCAGACGCTGTCGACGGAGACCAGCTCGGTGGGCGACGGCTTCACGGCCACGCTGATCGAGCCGGTCATCGGCGCGGACGGCCGCACCATCATCCCGTCGGGCGCGACCGTGCGCGGACGCGTGACCGCGGTGAAGCCGTCGGGGCGCGTCGGCGAGACCGCGCTGCTCAAGGTGGCCTTCGAGTCGATCTCGTTCGGCGGCGACAGCCATCGCCTGGACGCGACCGTGGTGGAGGCGAACCCGGAGCGGCGCACGCGCACCAGCCGCGGCCAGCAGGCGGCCAAGATCGGCGCGGCCACCGCGGCCGGCGCGATCCTGGGTCAGGTGCTCGGCAAGGACCGCGAGGCGACCATCGCCGGCGCCGCCATCGGCGCCGCGGCGGGCACCGCCATCGCCATGGGCACGGCCGACGTCGACGCCGTGCTGCCGCAGGGCAGCCGCATGGTCATCCGCATGGACCGCTCGATCGAGATCGAACGAGTGGTGTCCTGAGCCGCCAGCTGGTAGCTGGTAGCTGAAGAAGGGGCCGACCCTCACCCAGGGTCGGCCCCTTTCTCACGTCCTCACCTCACCAGCCCACTGGCGACTGGACTGGCGACTCAGTAGGCCATCGCCTTGCCGCCGCTCGCGCGCGGGTCGGACATGCCGGTCCAGGCGCCGTCGGCGGCGCGCAGCAGCGTGGGCGCGACGCCCGAGCCGCCGATCTCGACCTCGTGACCCATCGCGCGCAGCGCGGCGATCGTGGCTTCGTGATACCCGTTCGGCTCCAGATTCAGCTCGTCGGGCAGGTGCTGGTGGTGCAGCCGCGGTGCGGCGACCGCCGCGGGCAGCTCCAGGCCGAAATCCAGCACGTTGGAGATGACCTGGAAGGTCGCGGTGATGATGCGCGGGCCGCCGCGCGCGCCGGTGACCATGCGCGTGGTGCCGTCCGGCGCGACCACGATGGTCGGCGTCATCGCTGACAGCGGACGCTTGCCCGGCGCCACCGCGTTCGCCTCACCCTGCACCAGCCCGAACGCGTTGGGGCTGCCGGGCTGCGCGGCGAAGTCGTCCATCTCGTTGTTCATGAAGAAGCCCGCGCCCTCGATGGAGACGCCGGAGCCGTACAGGAAGTTGACCGTGGTGGTCAGCGCGACGGCGTTGCCCTCGTCGTCCACCACGCTGAAGTGCGTGGTGTGGTCGCCCTCGTTGCCGATGTTGACCGCCGGGCCGGGCTGCAGCTGCGCGGATGGCGTGGCGCGGCCCTGCTCGATGGACGCGCGGCGCAGCGTCGCGTAGTCGGACGAGAGCAGCCGCTCGCGCGGGATGTCGACGTGGTCCGGATCGCCCAGGTAGTGGTTGCGATCGGCGAACGCGCGGCGCATCGCCTCGGTCAGCAGATGGATCGCCTGCGGCGAATTCCAGCCCAGCGAGCCGATGTCCCAGGCGGACAGGATCGTCGCCATCATGCCGATCGTGATGCCGCCGGACGACGCGGGCGGCATGGACAGCACGGTGTGGCCGCGGTAGGAAAAGCGGACCGGCTCGCGCCACTCGGGCTGATAGCCGGCCAGGTCCTGGTGCGAGATCAGGCCGCCGCCGCGCTCCATCTCGGCCACGATCAGGTCGGCCGTCTCGCCGCGGTAGAAGCCGTCGCGACCCTGCGCTGCGACACGGCGCAGCGTCGACGCCAGGTCCGGGTTGCGCCACACCTCGCCCGCAGCCGGCGGCTGCCCGTCATCGCCGAACAGCAGCGCCATCGAGTAGGGGTACTTCTCGAAGCGATCGCGCGAGTTGGCGATGATGCGGCCGAAGCGGTCGTTCACCGCGAAGCCCTCCTCCGCCAGCCGGATGGCCGGCTCGACCAGCGCGGCCCAGGGCAGCGAGCCGAACTCGCGATGCGCCTCCCACAGACCGGCCACCGCGCCCGGCACGCCAGACGCCTGATGGCTCCAGAGCGAGCGGTCGCTCAACGTGCCGTCCGGATCCAGGAACATGTCGCGCGTGGCCCGGCCGGGCGCCTCCTCGCGGAAGTCCAGCGCGGCGACGCGGTCGTCGGCCAGACGCACGACCATGAAGCCGCCGCCGCCGATGTTGCCCGCCTCCGGATACGTGACCGCCAGCGCGAACGCGGTTGCGACCGCCGCGTCCACCGCGTTGCCGCCCAGGTCGCGCAGCACGTGCAGCCCGACGGCGGTCGCGATCGAGTCGTCGGATGCGACGGCGCCATTCATCCCGCGCGCGACAGGGCCATGCAGCTCGAAGAACCAGTCGTCCGGCACCGACCCGAGACCGGACGGCGCGACGATCGGTGCGGGCGCCTCGGGGCGCGCGCAGGCCAGCGGCAGGAACAGCAGGGCCGCGAGCGCGGCGCCACGGAGACGGAAACGGTTCATCACGGTTCGGCGGTCAGGGGTTCAGTTCGTCCAGCGCGCGCAGCGCGCACGAGGCCAGCGCGGCCGCGCCCAGCGGCAGCACGCGCTCGTCGATGTCGAAGCGAGGGTGGTGGTGCCGGCGCGGCGGATCCAGCGCGGCGCCCAGCCAGAAGAACACGCCGGGCACCTCGCGCGCCAGGATCGCGAAGTCCTCGGCCTCCATGAACGGCTCGCGCGTGGCCAGCGCATCCTCCCCCAGCGCATCGGCCACGCCGCGCGCGACCAGCGGCGTCAGCGACTCGTCATTCACCACGGGCGGGTAGTTCGGCAGGATCTCCACCTCGCAGCGGCCGCCCTGCGCGTCCACGGCCGCGGCGGCGCGGCGCAGCACGGCGTGCAGCGCGTCGCGCGTCGGCTCGTCGTACCAGCGGATGGTGCCCGCCATGCTCACGCGGTCCGCCACCACGTTCTCCGCGCTGCCGCCCTCGACCGTGCCGATGTTGAGCACGCCGGTGGCGAAGGGCGAGAGCGCGCGGGCCACGCCCGCGTGCACGGCGCCGACCAGCTGCGCGGCGAGCAGGATCGCGTCCGTGCCCTCCTGCGGCCGGCCCGCGTGCGCGCTGTCGCCGTGCACGTGGATCCAGAAGCGGTCGGAGCCGGCCATGTACGGCCCCGGCATGACGTACGCCCTGCCGGCCGGCAGGTGCGCGCCGACGTGCAGGCCGAAGATCGCGTCCACGCCGTCCAGCGCGCCGTCCTCGATCATGCGGTCGGCGCCGCTGCGGTTCTCGCCGTCGGACGCCTCCTCGGACGGCTGGAACAGCAGGCGCACGGTGCCGCGGCCGTCACCATCGCCGTCCGCGCCCAGCCGCTCGGCGAGGATCGTCGCGGCGCCGATCAGCATGGCCACGTGCGCGTCGTGGCCGCATGCGTGCATGACGCCGTCGACCGTGGAGCCGTAGTCGTGGTCGGCCTGCTCCTGGATCGGCAGCGCATCCATGTCCGCGCGCAGCGCGACCACGGGCGAGCCGGAGCCGAGCTCGGCGATGACGCCGGTGCGGCCGACGCCACGGCGCACGCGCCAGCCGAGCGCCTCGACGCGCTCGGCGGCGAGGCCGGCGGTGCGACGCTCCTGGAACGACAGTTCGGGATGCCGGTGCAGTTCGCGACGCAGCTCGACCAGCTCCGATTCGAGCGCGCGCGCCCGCTCCAGCGTGTCGGACATGGGTTTCAGGTGGATCTCGTTGCAGCCGCCAAGCTTACGAACGTACCTTGGGGCCGCCAATGTACCGGGACACGAAAACGAGCGGCAAGGAAGCCGCAAGCGGCGCGGGCGATACGCGCCTGACCGAGCAGCGCAATCCGCGCAGTTCGCGCATCGATCAATTGTCGACGCTGGAGATCGTCGACCTGATCAACGCGGAGGACCGCATGGTCGCGGAAGCGGTCGCGGAGGAGCGGCGCAGCATCGCCCGCGCGATCGACATCGTGGTCGACTGCTTCAACCGGGACGGCCGCCTTTTCTACGTGGGCGCGGGGACGTCGGGCCGGCTGGGCGTGCTGGACGCGTCCGAGATGCCGCCGACGTACGGCACCGATCCGGAGCTGGTGCAGGGCATCATCGCCGGCGGCTACCAGGCGCTGATCGTCGCGCAGGAGGGCGCGGAGGACTCGCCGGAGGCGGGGGGCCGCGAGATCGACGCGCGCGAGGTCGATGAGAACGATTTCGTGCTCGGCATCGCCAGCAGCGGCACCACGCCCTACGTGCACGGCGCGCTGGCCCGCGCCCGCGAGCGCGGCGCGCGCACCGGCTTCCTGCTCTGCACCTACCCGTCGGAGAAGCTGCTGGACACGCACGACGTGGTGATCGCGCCGCTGGTCGGCCCGGAGGTGATCACGGGCTCCACGCGCATGAAGGCGGGCACCGCCACCAAGATGGTGCTGAATACGATCACGACCGCGTCGATGGTCCGCACCGGCCGCGTGTTCGGCAACCTGATGGTGGACCTCCAGGTCACGTGCGAGAAGCTGCGCGACCGCGGCGAGCGCATCCTGATGGAGACCATTGGCCTGGAGCGGGACGCCGCGGCCGACCTGCTGGAGCGCGCGGGCGGCCACGTGAAGACCGCGATCGTCATGGGCAAGCTGGACATCGACCGCGCCGAGGCGCGTCAGCGGCTGGACGACGCCAACGGTCTCATCGGCCGCGTGGTCGGCGACCTGCACGGAGGCTGAACGGGTGCTCGCGATCGGGCTCATGTCGGGCACGTCGCTGGACGGCGTGGACGCCGCGCTGGTCGAGCTGGACGGCGACCGTGCGGACTCGCTGCGCTGGCGCGTGGTCGCGTTCGAGACCACGCCCTACCAGGCGCACGAGCGCGACGCGATCCACGACGCGATCCGCATCGGCCGCCCCGAGGAGCTGTGCCGTCTGCACGCCAGCCTGGGCGAGTGGTTCGCGACGGCCGCACTGCGCGTGTGCGAAGGCGCGGGCGTGGACCCGGCCGACGTGGACGCGATCGGCTCGCACGGCCAGACCATCTGGCACCAGCCGCCCGGCCAGGAGCGGCGCGGCTACACCCTGCAGCTGGGCGACGCGTCGACCATCGCGGAGCGCACCGGCATCGCCGTGGTGCACGACTTCCGCTCGCGCGACATGGCGGCGGGCGGCCACGGCGCGCCGCTGGTCGCGTGGCCGGACCGCGCGCTGTTCGCGGCGCCCGACCGCGTGCGCGTGCTGCTCAACCTGGGCGGCATCGCCAACCTGTCGCGCGTGCCGCGCACCGACTCCGACGAGCGGCTGATCGCGTTCGACACCGGCCCCGGCAACGCGCTGATCGACGCGGCGGTCGAACTGGCCACGCACGGCCTGGAATCGTTCGACCGGGAGGGCGCGCGCGCGGGGCGCGGCAAGGTGGACCGCACCCTGCTCGAGCACCTGCTGACCGACCCGTTCTTCCTGCAGGACCCACCCAAGTCCACCGGGCGCGAACGCTTCGGCCGGCCGCTGGTCGAGCGCATCGTGGAGCGTGTGGACCCGGTCACGCAGGAGCAGTGGGACGCGCTGATCGCCACGCTGACCACGCTGACCGCCGAATCGACCTGTCGTGCGGTGCGGCAGTGGGTGCAGCCGCTCGGCGCCGACGAGGTGTTCGTCAGCGGCGGCGGCGCGCACAACACCGTGCTGATGGACATGCTGCGCGAGCGGCTCGACCCGCTGCCGGTCGAGACGTCCGCGGCGATCGGCGTCGATCCCGACGCCAAGGAAGCGCTCGCCTTCGCCGTGCTGGCGTGGGCGTTCCTGAACGATGTGCCGGCCAACGTCCCCTCGGTCACGGGCTCCGAGGGGCCGCGCGTGCTCGGCTCGTACACCCCCGGAAGACCATGACACACCGACTGCCGATGCTGGTGCTCGGAATCGCGCTCGCCGCGTGCGGCGGGCCCGGCGATCCGCCGCAGGGCGCCGCGCCGCGCATCGATCCCGAGCGCGTCGAGAACCGGATGGAGGACGCATTGGAGCTGGAGGTCGGGCGGACCCAGGACTCCGTCTACGCCGTCGCGACAGCCGGCGTGCCGGGAGCCACCGTCGACAGCCTGCTCGCCGTGCTCGCCGTCGAGGACGACGACGCGCCCGTGCGTGCCCACGCGCTGCTGCGCATGGCCGAGCGCGGCCTGCCGGGCTGGGACGTCTACACGGAGACCGGCGTGGACGACGACCCGCGCGTGCGCGCCGCCACCCTCGCCGCCGTCGGCGCGCTCGCCGCCGTCGCGCCCGACGAGGCGCGGCCGCTGTTCATGCGCGGACTGATCGACCAGGAGCCGCGCGTGCAGGCCAAGGCGCTGCAGGAGCTGGGCGACAACGACCCCTCGCTGCTGCGCTGGTACCTGGACCGCGGACCGCCCGAGGAGCTGCGCCCCATCGCCACCGAGCTGCTGCGCCTGGCCGAGGAGCTGGGTGCGCCGCTCGTGCCCGACGCCGCCGGCAACCTCACGCGCACCAGCGCGTCCGGCGTCACGCTGCGCTGGACGCTGACCGATTCCGTGCCCGAACTGGACGCCGCCATCGGGCGGCTCGAGGTCGTGCGGCCCGGCGGCGCGGTCGTGCTGGCGGACAGCGTGCCCGTCGTCCGCAACGTGATCCCCGCCGCCGTCTCGCCGCAGGGCGAGGCCGTCGCGTTCGAGCAGCGCGGGCAGATCGTCGTGCAGGACCTGGCCAGCGGCGCGCGACGCACGCTCGGCACGGGAATCGCACCCCGCGTCTACCCCCTGACCGACAGCTTCGTCTTCTTCCGACAGGAGGGACCGCCGGTGGCGAGCAGTGCCGGGACCGTCTACGAATACAGCGTGCACGCCGCACCCTTCGCCGCGGGCGATGCGCAGGAACTGCTGCGCTTCACCGTCAACACACGCGAGCGCCTGTCGCCCATCCGCTGGGCGCGGCTGCGCGAGGGCGGCGGCTTCTACCTGGTCCACGCCGGACTCACCCGACAGGCCCTGCCGTCCCCCATCACCACGCTGCGCCCGCCCGCGCGCACCGAGCGCTGATGGGTGATGCGCCAACCCGCGCGTCCGGACCCCTGACGGGCGGGACGCCCACCCGCGCCACGGGACCGTTGGCCGATCCGGCCCGCCTGCTGTTCCCGGCGATCCGGTGGCAGGAGGGCAGTGGCTTCGCGGACGCGGAACCGGCCATCGAGCAGGCGCTCGAGCTGGGCGTCGGCGGCTGGATCCTGTTCGGCGGCGAGGCGGACGCGTTGCGCGAGCTGACCGCGCGCCTGCGTCGCGAGAGCCGGCACCCCATCCTGATCGGCGCCGACCTGGAACGCGGCGCCGGCCAGCAGTTCCGCGGCGCCACACCGCTGCCGCCGCTGGCGGCGCTCGGCTCGCTGGACGACGAGGACGTCGCCGAGCGCGCCGGCGAGTTGACCGCGCGCGAGGCGCTCGCGCTCGGAGTCGACTGGGTCTACGCGCCCATGGCCGACATCGACGTCGAGCCGCGCAACCCCATCGTCGGCACGCGCTCGCTCGGCTCCGATCCCGCGACGGTCGCGAGGCTGGTCGCCGCGTGGATCCGCGGCTGCGCCCGCGCCGGCGCGCTGTCCTGCGCCAAGCATTTTCCTGGACACGGCCGCACCACCACGGACTCGCACATCGAGCTGCCGTCGGTCGACGCGTCGGCCGAGCAACTGGAGCAGGACCTGGAGCCGTTCCGCGCCGCCATCGCCGAGGGCGTCGACTCGATCATGACCGCGCACGTCTCGTACGCCGCGCTCGACCCGTCCGGCAGCCCCGCCACCATGTCCCGCCCCATCGTGACGGAGCTGCTGCGCGAGCGGCTCGGCTACGACGGGCTGGTCGTGACGGACGCGCTGATCATGGAGGGCGCACTGGCCGACGCGGGGGAGGCCGAGGCCGCCGTGCGCGCCGTCGCCGCCGGCTGCGACGCCATGCTCTACCCCGAGCGGCCCGCCGCCGTCGCCCGGCGACTACGTGAGGCCGTCGACGCCGGCGACCTGGACGCCGCCCGGCTCGAACGCTCCGTCCAGCGCATCGCCGACGCGGCCCGCCGCACGGCGATCGGGGGCGGGAGCGGCGACGCATCGGGCGCGACCGGGATCGGCGACGCATCGGGCGCGACCGGGAGCGGCGGCGCATCAGCCGCGATCGCGCGCGATGAGGACCGCCGCTGGGCCGACGACGTCGCCATGCGCACAGTGCAGGTCGTCCGCGGCGCGCCGGCCGCGATCGGCGGATCGGTCCAGGTCGTCACCGTCGACGACGACGTCGGCGGGCCCTACCCGCCGCCCGCCCGCCGAGTGCTGATCGAGAGCCTGCGCGGGCGCGGGATCGAGGTCGAGGCCGTCGATGGTGCCGAGGGACCGCCTGATCGGCCCGGCACCGAGGCCGCCGGCGGTCAGCGCATCATCGCCGTCTACGCCGACATCCGCGCCTGGAAGGGTCGCCCCGGCATCTCGGAGCGCGCGCAGGAGCTGATCGAGGGATGGCTGGACGGCGCCAGCCTGATCCTGCTGTTCGCCCACCCGCGCCTGTCGGGCGACCTGCCGGACGGCGTGCCGGTCGTGGCCGCCTGGGGCGGCGAGGCGGTGATGCAGCGTGCGGCGGCCGAATGGCTGACTAGGAGCCGCTAGCGCCGAAACGGGCTCGCCCGGCGGGGCGGACCGGTCCCCTTTCCCGACATATGGCGCTGTCCCCGGGAAGTGTTGGGGATGACCTTTGACGCTATCGCATCGCCCAGGCAGTGGGTGAACCCTCCGCGGCATGCCGCTCGACACGCCGCTCGATGCCACGATCGCCTATCTGCGCTTCCCGCTCCGCACCGAGCATCGCAGCCGGCCGTGCGACGGGTCCGCGTGCCCTCGCTGCGCCGGGTCGCGCATCCAGAGGTGGGGCGGATTCGCGGGGCGACGAAGATTCCGCTGTCGGGACTGCCGGCGAACCTTCAGCACCTTCACCGGCACGCCGCTCCGCTACCTCAAACGGCCGGAGCGCTGGCGCGGCTTCCTCTGGTGCGTGGAAGGGCGGCTGACGGTCCGTCGCACGGCCGCGACCCTCGGCATCAACAAGGACACGGCCCTGCGCTGGCGTCATCGCGTGCTCGACGACTGGCGAGCGCAGCCCCGGCGACGCCTGCGAGGAAGCATCTCGGTCAGCGAGTTCTGGCTGCCGCTCAACGAGAAGGGCAGCCGCCATCTCGAGCGCCCGGCGAGGCGGCACGCGGATGCGCCCGCCCGCACCGGCCAGATCGTGGAGCGGGTCCATGTGATGATGGCGATCGAAGCGGACGGCGAAGGGCTGCACGAGTGCTCGTTCAAGCGGGTCCCAAGGCCCGTTCCCACTGCATCCGAATATGGCCGCTTCCTGCTCCCGCGAATCGGCGCGGTGGAGGAGATCGTGGGACGCAGAGACCCCGGGTGGCCGCTCGGAGTCTTCGCCCGCAACGCGGACATGCCCTATCGACGGGATCCGCGCATCCCTCGCGATACCGGTCTGTTCCGGCTCCGACGCGAGCTGCGGCGCTGGATGCGGCCGCTGTACGGCGTCGCGACGCACCGGCTGGAGAACTACCTGGAGTGGTTCCGCCGCGACCGGCCGATGTCGATGCCGCCGTAGGAGCCAGGCACCGCAGTCGTGACTGTCCGGCGCGCACCAGACAACATCAACAATTGCCGCGGACAGCGTCAGATAGGCCTGGAAGGGAACCGGAGGGGAGGGGCGGGCTCCTCAATTCTGAGGCCTACAGAGCATGCCGCGGCCGCAACCTGACCCATGGACGGGGTGGTGCACTCACGCCCGCACCCGCGCCCTCACCCGCCGTTCAGATGCGCTCGCCCGTGGGGCGCCGTACGGCCAGTGAGGTATTGGCCAGGCGCTCGCGGGGCGTGGGCGTGCCCATGAAGGACAGGCCGTATCCGACCAGCATCGTCACGCCCAAGCCGATCGCCGTGGACCAGATGAAGGGGATGGGCTCCCAGCCGAACAGTTCGTTCAGGCGCGGCAGGCCGAAGTCGTTCTCGGTGACCATGAGCACGACCAGCGTGCCGACGATGGCGCCGATGAAGGCGCCGGTGCCGGTGGCGCGCCTGGTCAGCATGCCGAGCAGGAACAGGCCGAGCAGGCCGCCGGCGAAGTAGCCCATGAAGCTGAGGATCAGGTCGATCAGCAGCGCCTCGGTGCGGGCCGAGTAGATGCCGACCGCGATGCCGAGGATGCCGGCCACGACCACGACCACCTTGGCGAAGCCGAGCCGCGCCTTCTCGGAGGTCTGCGGCCTGAAGCGGGTCAGCCAGTCGACGGTCAGCGCGGCGGCCAGCGAGTTGAGCGCGGAGTCGAGCGACGACATCGCCGCGGCGAACACGGCGGCGACCAGCGCACCGGTCACGATGGGCGGCACCTGCGTCTCGACGAAGTGCGGCATGACCTGGTCCGGGCTGAAGTCGGCCGGCAGCAGGTTGGGGAAGTGGTCGTAGAAGACGAACATGAACACGCCGAGCAGCAGCGACAGCGTGACGCCGATGACGCCGGCCGTCACGCCCAGCATCAGCGCGCGCTGCGCCTCGCGCGGCTCCTTGACCGTCATGTAGCGCTGCACGGGCTGCTGGTTGGTGCCGAACAGTGACAGCGCGAGCAGTCCGTAGCCGAAGATGGCGGTCAGCAGCCCCGTCCCGGCCAGCGGCTCCTGCAGGTGGATCACGTCCAGCTTGTCCAGCTGTCCGGCGTCGGCGAACGCCTGCCCCCAGCCGCCGGGCGTGCCGAGCACCACCACCGCCATCGCCGCGACCACGCCCAGGCTCATGATCGTGAATTGGATCACGTCGGTCCAGATGACGGCGGAGATGCCGCCCAGCACCGTGTAGATGATGGCGATGATGCCGAAGATGACCACCGACTCCTCGACGGCGTCCAGCCCGGGCACCAGGTCGCTCGGCGCGATCGCCGAGAAGAGCAGCGACGCGCCGTAGACCAGCGTGCCCGCGCGCAGCAGCACGGTCAGCGAGAACAGCGACGAGCCCAGCAGCCGCGTCTTCAGGTCGAAGCGCTCTTCCAGGTACTGATACGCGGTGGTCAGCCCGCGCACCTTGTGGAAGAAGGGGATGAACAGCAGCACCACGATGATCGCCGCGGCGATGTCGCCCAGCTGGTACTGCAGGTACCACATGTCGTCGGCGTACGCGTAACCCGGCACGCCCAGGATCGACGCGGCCGAGAACGACGTCGCGATGATCGACAGGCCAGCCGCCCACCACGGCATGCTGCGGTTGCCGACGAAGTACGCCTCGGTGTCCGTCTGGCGGCGGTTGGCCCACGCGCCGATCGCCACCATCGTGGCGACGTATCCTCCGAGGACGACCCAGTCCAGCCAATGCATGTCGGCTCCCGTCGATGGGCGCTCAGCGCGGCTCCGCGCGACGATCGCGGCGGGGGGAAGCAACTTTCGGGCTAATGGGGCTCGGGGCTAATGGGGCTTGGGGCTTGGGGCTTGGGGCTTGGGGCTTCCGCGGCTCCCATGGCGCTGTTCCTGCGCAGGACCCTCGCCGAGCCGCCGTGCCGCGGTGGCCGCAGTTGCCGCAGTGGCTGCGGTTGCCGCCGTTGCCGTCCATTTCGGGGAACGATCCAATGATGACCAGAGCCACGCTTCTCGTCGGCCTCCTTGCCATCACTACCACCGCCGCGGCGTGCGGGGGCGGGCGAGGAGCCGACCGCGCGCCAGCGCCCGAGCGGGCGGCCACCGTGCCGGTGCCGCGCGACCCGGCCACCCGTTCGGCGGCGCTGCCCGCGATCCCGGCCGCGGACGGGGCGCTGGACCTGAGCATCGTCTACCCGCCGGCGGGGGGGCGCATCGCGGTGCGGGACTCGACGTTCGTGTTCGGGTCGACGGGGACGGGGCGCGCGTCGCTGGCGATCAACGGGTTCCAGGTGCCGGTCGCGCCGAACGGCGCGTTCCTGGCCTTCCTGCCGGTGCCGGGCGACGGCGTCTACCGCTTCGACGCCCGCACCGCGTCCGCGCGCGACACGCTGACGCTGCGCGTGGACGTGCCGGCGGCGCCGTCCGCGAGCGTCACGCCCGCGCCGACCCGGCTGGTGGAGGGCAGCGCGTACCCCAGCGGCGGACTGTCCGTCGCCGCGGGCGAACGCGTCGACGTCGGCATCCGCGGCCCCGCGGGCGGCACCGCCCGCCTGGTCCTGCCCGACGGCTCCACCGTGCCGCTGGTCGAGCGGCGGCTGGCCGGCGGCGTGTCCGAGTACTCGGGCTGGTTCGCGGCGCAGCGGCTGGAGACGGCCGACACCAGCGTCGCGTGGCCCGAACTCACGGGCGAGTCCCGGGGCGCGCAGCCGCTGCCGCGCGCGCCGATCCTGCCGCCCAACCAGCGGCCGGACGCGGTGCCGCTCGGGGAGGAGTCGGGCGATCGCGCGGCGCGCTTCGAGGTCGTGGTCGGGCTGGACACGCTGCGCAGCGAGCTGCCGCTCAACCTGACCGTGGTCGACCTGGCGCGGCCGCGCGTCGGCATCGTCGACGATCCGCGACCCCTCGCCGAGCGCGGCGACGCGCAGATCATCGCGCGGCCGGGACCGGGCGGCGGGCCGTACGACTACTTCTGGCCCGACGGCACGCGCCTCACGCTGATCGGCGAGCGCGACGGCGCGTACCACGTGCGCCTGACCGACGACCTGACCGTGTGGTCCCCCGCGAGCGAGATCGAGCTGGCACCGGTCGGCACGCCGCCCGCCGAGAGCCGCGTCGGCAACGTGAACATCCATCCGCGCTCCGGCTGGATCGAGGTGCGCATCCCCATGTCCGCGCGGCTGCCTTTCAAGGTCAGCGAGGTCGAGGGTCGCACCAGCATCGACGTGTACGGCGCGCTCAGCCGCACCAACCGCGTCGACTACGGCCAGCTCGACCCGTTCATTGAACGCGCCGAGTGGGACCAGCCGAGCGACGAGCTGTACCGCTTCAGCCTCTACACGGACGGCTGGAGCTGGGGGCACGACGTCGCCTACGACGGCACCACGCTCGTGCTGCGCGTGCGGCGCCCGCCCGCCATCGACCGCAGGAACCCGCTGCGTGGCAGGACGATCGCCGTCGACGCCGGGCACGGCGGTCCGGCCAGCGGCGCGACCGGCCCGACCGGCCTCATGGAGAAGGAGGTCACCCTCGCCGTAGCGCGCCGCATCGCCGCGCGGCTCCAGGCGCAGGGTGCGACGCCGGTCCTGATCCGCGACCGCGACGTCGACATCGCGCTCGAGGAGCGCGTGCAGACCGCCGTCGACGCCGGCGCCGAGATCCTGCTGTCCGTGCACATGGACGCGTTTCCCGACGGCATCAACCCGTACCGCGCCGCCGGCACGCACATGTTCTACTTCCACCCGCGCGCCGCCGACCTGGCGCGCCACCTCCAGGAGGAAGTGCTCGGCGAGCTCGGCCTGCCCGATCTCGGCATCGCCCGCGCCGATTTCGCCATGGCGCGGACGACGTGGATGCCCGCGGTCCTGACCGAATCGGTCTTCATGATGATCCCGCAGTGGGAAGCCGCGCTGCGCGACCCCGAGGTGATCGACCGGCTGGCCGCCGCGCACGTGCGGGCGGTGGCGGACTTCCTGGCGCAGAGGGCCGGCGACTGACCGGCTGGTACGGTTCGTGTAACCATCAAAGGTCACACGACTTACGACACCAGCCGGGAGGCCACACCATGGGCGGCAAGCGACCGGACCAGTACCAGATCGATCCCAACGAGGCGGGCACGACCGACCACAAGTTCCGCTCCAACACGCCGAAGGAAGGCGAGCGGCAGGACGAGCTCTACAGCCGCGTCATGGAGGGCGACCAGGGCAAGGCCCACACGCCCGAGGGCGGCGACGAGGAGTCGGTGAAGAAGCAGAAGGGCGGGAAGTAGCTGCCAGTCCCCACCGCCAGCCGCCACCAGGCGAGGGCCCGGCAGGCTGATCGAACGGAAGAGGGCGACCGCGGACGCGGCCGCCCTCTTTCGTTACAGGCTGGCAGCTGGAGGCTGGATCCTGGCAGCTACTGCCGCTGCGCCCGCGACCCCAGTCGCACCGTCCGCGTCAGCTCCTCGCCGTCGCGCAGCACGGTGACGTCGAGCACGTCGCCGGGCTTATGCGCGCGCAGCGCATCGGTCAGGGCGTAGAGGTCGGCGATCTCGGTGTCGCCCATGCGGATCAGGATGTCGCCCGCGCGGAAGCCGGCCTGCTCGGCGGGGCTGCCGCCGCTGACGCCGCTGAGCAGCACGCCGTGCTCGACGGGGCTGAAGTCCGGCACCGTGCCGAGGTAGGTGCCGTAGCCGCCGCCCTCCTGCGACGGCGGCGCGCCCGCGCCGCGGATCAGCGCCAGGCCGTGCGGCTGGTCGGCGAGGCCGTGGGCCAGGTCGGCCACCATCGCGGCGACGCGACCGATGCCGTCGTAGTCGATCAGCTGCCAGTCGTCCGTCGGCTTGTGGTACTCGCCGTGGACGTTGGTGAACAGGTGCAGCACCGGCACGTCCCGCGAATAGAACGACGTATGGTCGCTCGGGCCGTAGCCCTCCGGGCTGGGCGCGACCTCGATCCCCTGCGGCGCGGCCGCGGCCTCGACCAGCGCCGGCCACTGCTCCGCCGTACCCACGCCGTTCACGATCAGCGGTCGATCCGCCAGCCGCCCGACCATGTCCATGTTGATCATCGCCAGCGTGCGCTCGAGCGGGACCGCCGGCTCGGAAGCGTAGCGCGCCGAGCCCAGCAGCCCGAACTCCTCACCCGTGAACGCGACGAAGACGACGTCCACGTCCGGCCGGTCAGCCGCGAGCGCTTCCGCCGCGGCCAGCAGCGCCGCCACGCCCGACGCGTTGTCGTCCGCGCCGTTGTGCACCGCCGTGTCGTTCGGCGCCATCGAGCCGAACCCGCCCATGCCCAGGTGGTCGTAGTGCGCTCCGATCACCAGCGCCGGACCCTCGCCGTCGCCCAGCAGCCCGATCACGTTGCGACCCGACCCCTCCGGCGCGTGCGGGTTCACCACGCTCGCCAGCGGCACGTCCGTGAAGAAGCCGGAAGCGCCCGCGGGCGACAGCCCCGCCGCCGCCATGCGCGCAGCGATGTACTCCGCCGCACACCGCTCCCCCGCGCTCCCCGCCAGCCGCCCCTCCAGCCGATCATCGGCGAGGTAACGGACGGTGGCGCGCACCCCGGCCGCGTCGCCCACCACCGCCGCAACCGCCGGACAGGAAGCAGACGCCGACGCCGAGACAGACGCCGACGCGGAGACAGACGCAGGCGAGGAACCGGACGCCCCCACCGGCGTCCCCAGCGGCACCGCCTGCCCCGAAGCCCCGACCGCCAGCCCGCACAACAGCGCCGGAACCGCAAGCCACCCGACCGAACCACGCATCGTCACACCCTCTCGATAGCTTCAGGAAAGAAACACAGCGAGCGGACCGGGAAATGGGCCCGAGCGGGAAGATCACCCAGCCGCCCCCCCATCCCTCATCCCCCATCCCTCATCCCGACATCCCAGCCGATACCCCACCACCGCCCCCGAACATGGCCAGTCCCCGCCCCCCTCGCCAGTCGGAAAAACCCCGACCCCACAAGCACTTCAGGGGTATCAAGCCCCGCACCCAGCCACCACCCTTGACCACTAGATGTCGTGCTTGCATACTGGGGGTGCCCCAACATCTAGGGGCCACCACGGCAGCACCCACTACGCACAGAACGGCCACAATCCGCAGGCGATCCGCCACGATCGCCGGCATCAACGTCGCCCCGTAAAAACGCCACAGGAGACCCCGATGAGCCAGCAGTCCTCCCCGTCCGAGACCCGCCCCTGGGACGTCGTACCGCAGGATCTTCCGGCCGCGAAGCTGTCGGACAACGCGCGTACGGTGCTGGCGCGTCGCTACCTGATCAAGGACGAGCAGGGCGAGCCGACGGAGCAGCCGGAGACGATGTTCTGGCGGGTGGCGCGGGTGATCGCGGAGGAGGATCGGAAGTTCGGCGCGAGCGCGGGCGCGGCGGACGCGGTGGCGCGCGAGTTCTATCGCCTGATGACGGAGGGCCTGTTCGAGCCGAACAGCCCCACGCTGATGAACGCGGGCCGTCCGCTGGGCCAGTTGAGCGCCTGCTTCGTGCTGCCCGTCGAGGACGCGCTGAGCAACGGTCGCAACGGCATCTACGACACGCTGCGCTCGATGGCGCTGGTGCACCAGTCGGGCGGCGGCACGGGCTTCGGCTTCAGCCGGCTGCGTCCCAAGAACGACATCGTGCGCTCGACCATGGGCGTGGCCAGCGGTCCGGTCAGCTTCATGGCGCTGTACGACGGCTCGACGGAGGTGGTGAAGCAGGGCGGCACGCGTCGCGGCGCCAACATGGGCATCCTGCGCGTGGACCATCCGGACATCCGCGAGTTCATCGCGTGCAAGAGCGACGTCACCAAGATCACCAACTTCAACATCTCGGTGGCGGTCACGGACGAGTTCATGCAGGCGCTGAAGTCGGGCGAGCAGTACGCGCTGAAGAGCCCGCGCTCGGGCGAGACCGTGGGCTGGGAGGATCCGCAGGAGATCTTCGACCTGATCGTGCAGGGCGCGCACGCGACGGGTGAGCCGGGCGTGTTCTTCATCGACGCGGCCAACCGCTACAACCCGGTGCCGCACCTGGGCAGCTACGAGGCGACCAACCCGTGCGGCGAGCAGCCCCTCCTCGCCTACGACGTGTGCAACCTCGGCTCGGTCAACGTGGGCGCGTTCGCGCGCGTCGACTCCGCGGAGGGCGCCGCGCCGGAGGACCGCATCGACTGGGAGGGGCTGCGCCGGGTGATCCACCTGTCGACGCACTTCCTGGACAACGTCATCGACGCGAACCAGTACCCGCTGCGCGAGATCCACGACCTGGCGCACCGCATCCGCCGCGTCGGCCTCGGGCTCATGGGCTGGGCCGACCTGCTCGTGCGCGTGGGCGTGCCCTACGACAGCGACGAGGCCGTCGAGCTGGGCCGCAAGATGATGGCGTTCATCGACGAGGAATCGAAGGTCGCGTCCGAGAAGCTGGCCGAGACGCGCGGCGTCTTCCCCGAGTGGGAGAAGTCGATCTGGGGTCCGGACGAGACCGCCGCGCGCGACGACGACGGCAAGCGCATCCGCCCGATGCGCCGCCTGCGCAACTGCAACCTGACCACGGTCGCGCCGACCGGCACCATCTCGATCATCGCCGGCTGCTCCGGCGGCATCGAGCCGCTGTTCGCCGTCGCGTTCATGCGCAACCAGGCCGGCGTCATGATGCCGGACGTGAACGAGGACTTCCTGCGCATCGCCCGCGAGGAGGGCTGGCACTCGGACGAGCTGATGGAGGCCATCGCCGAGGAGGGGCACATCCATTTCGAGCAGGTGCCCGCCGACGTGCAGCGCACCTTCGTCACCGCGCACGACGTCACGCCCGAGTGGCACATCCGCATGCAGGCCGCCTTCCAGGAGCACGTGGATTCGGCGATCTCGAAGACCTGCAACTTCGGCTTCGAGGCCACGCAGGACGACGTGCGCGAGATCTACCTCCAGGCCTGGGAGCTGGGCTGCAAGGGCGTCACCGTCTACCGCGACGGCAGCCGCCCCATGCAGGTGCTGTCCACCGGCAAGACCAGCAAGGAGAGCGCGCCCGCGGCCGACGCCGCCGCCATCGGCGACCTCGAGTCGCAGCTGGCCGACGCGCGCGAGAAGCTGCACCGCCGCGAGCACGAGCTGGCCGAGCTGCGCGCCCGGCTCGACAACGAGATCGAGAGCCAGAAGCGCCGCCAGAAGCGCACGCGCCCCAGCGCGCTCAAGGGCACCACGCGCCGGATGCAGAGCCCGCTCGGCGACCTGTACGTGACCATCAACGAGGACCAGAACGGCCGTCCGTTCGAGCTGTTCGCCACGCTCGGCAAGGCCGGCGGCGCCGCCATGGCCGACGCCGAGGCCATCGGCCGCCTGGTCTCCCTGTCGCTGCGCAGCGGCATGTCGCTGACCGAGGTGCACACCCAGCTGCGCGGCATCAGCTGCGACCGGGCGGTCGGCTTCGGCGCCAACAAGGTGCTGTCCATGCCCGACGCCATCGCCCAGGCCATCGAGCAGCACCTCAACGAGAAGCAGGGCGTGCAGCAGGAACTGCTGCCGATGGGGGGTGCCGGTGAGGTGGCGCCGGTCGCGGCCGCGCCGGTCGCTTCGGCTGGCGGTTCTGTCGCCCAGCCGACCGTCGAGGCCTACGATCCGGGCGACGCGTTCCTGGGCACGTGCCCGGAATGCTCGAGCGAGCTGCAGTTCATGGAAGGCTGTGTGAAGTGCATGGCGTGCGGGTATTCGGAGTGCGGGTGAACTGCAGGCCCTAGGCTCTGGGCGCTAGGCTCTAGCGCTCGATGGTAGGGGTGGAGCAACGGCGCTCCGGGTCGATGATCCGGAGCGCCGATGCCCTTCAGGGCCGACCGTCTGGTTGGTAGACGAACCTCGTTCGGGCATACCATTAGTTATGCGGCATTGCGTGAAAGGTGAACGATGGCCGCAATGATACTGGCGGATAATTCCACCACTGCGATGAAGGGGTTTCGTACCTACCTCAACTACCTCTCCGCAGTCAGAGATCGCTTCAGAGAGACCTTCGGTAGCTTCGGCCGCTACTGTGAGCAGTGTTTAGTTGAAACTCGAAGGCTCAAGGGGGACAGGACTCTTGATCGCGAGCGAATTCGGCGGTTTCTCAGGCTGGCCTGGAACACAGAACACCTGCTCCACGAATCAGGGAGCGAAGACGCAGAAATTCAGCGCCTTAACAATCACTGGGCTCCCGTTCAGGCGTACTACGCAGTGTACTGTGCAGCGGAGGCTGCGGCCTACGCTCTCGATGGCTCGGCACCGGATTCCCACGCCAAGGCGCTGAAGAAGGTCACGGAGTATGCCCGGCGCTTAGATCTTCCCCCGTGGGACGTGGTTTGCACCGGGCCGACCGGCAAAGATGGCTCGGACATCAGTGTGGAAGGGCTCCCCGCTGGAACCGAGATTCCGAACAACCTCCAGTTGTTCGATGTGGACGCAGCAGGGATGATCGCCAAGTGCGTCTCTGCCGAGCATAAGCACCGGATCCATGACAGCTGGATCTCGCGGGATAGATCAGGCTGCTACAAGTACCAATTCGATCCTGGCCCAACCGGCTTGCTGCACTTCCTCTACCGGTTACGGATTAAAGCGAATTACCGGGAAGTGGACGTGTTCCTAGCCGGAGCAACTGAACGAGAAGTTTTAGACTTCGGCCGGCGTCTTCGCTTCCTAGTAGTCTTGGCCGTGATTCTCTGCGAGATCATTGTGATCCGGAAGATCGGGAAGCGGGCAGTCCTTGAATTCGCGAAGGAGTACATTGATAGGAACCCGGCCGCGATCGTCCTCGCCCGACGAGTTGAGATGTATGAGCGACTCGTATAAGCGAGGACCTGCAACGCCGCATAACAAACGGTTGGCGCCTCCGCGGCAGCTGACGTAGCCGCTCCCGATAACCCCGCCATAAGCGTTGCGGGTATGGCGAGGCAGGCGAGGATTCGAAGGCGGTGGCGTTCGCAAGGGTGATTGAGGGCGGGGGCGCCAACCTGGAACGTTCAGCGCAATCCTTGGGGCTTAGTAGATGAACGAGATCTCGGAGATCACCCGCCGGGACATCGTGGACTTCTTCGAGGCGGAGAGTGTGGACTGGTCCGGACGACTGGCAGAGTCTGCATTCATGGCCCGGTTGTACGATCTCTCGGCGTTGCCGTCCCACGATCACCGCTACGAGACAGCCGCCCAGGACATCGCACAGCATCGCGACAACTGGACGGATTGGGAGAACACGTGGGTTTTCTATGATACACGCTTCAACCTCGCACACGCGGAGGATGAGGAGCTCGTTCGTTTTCTCTGTGAGACGCTCCACCCTGTCGTCAGACAGGATACGCAAGAATCTCGGCGGTTAGCGGAAGTTTACAACAACTACCTCCGTGCAGACGGCTGGGAGGTCTATGAACGGAGCTCGATTTCTGGCCGCCCAGTCTTCGCAGCTCGGCGTATTGGCGCACGGGCCGAGATCTTTGCCGAGGCTACTGGCTGGGAGAAGGTCGACCGGCAGCTGGAAGAGGTACGAGGCCGGTTGAAGTCAGCGAAGACGGAAGAGCAATTCCAATCGGTTGGGCTACTCTGCCGCGAGGTCCTGATATCCGTCGCAGAGGCGTGCTTTGACCGGGCGAGACACACACCTGCCGACGGCGTCGAGCCAAGTAGGACGGACGCAGCAAGGATGCTCGGAGCCTACTTTGCTGCTGAACTTGGGGGAGGGAGCAACGAAGAGGCTCGAGCACACGCGAAAGCAGCACTGAAACTCGCCGTGGCCCTTCAGCACCGTCGGGCTGCGGACTTCCGAATGGCTGCGCTCTGTGCTGAAGGCACTGCTTCAGTGGTGAATCTTGTCGCAGTTCTATCAGGACGGCGTTGACTAGCAGTGGACCTGCGCCTGTCAAACGGTGAGCGCCTGCGAGGCTTCACATCTTCGACCCTTCGGGACACCGAGTCCCCGGCGCCGCTCCCCTGAAAACGTTAGACGGCATGCCTATGGAGAGGTTTAGGATGAGTAAAGGTCAGGAAGAGTTCGACCTCTTTGTCTCCTATGCCTCTGAGGACCGTGCAGTTGTAGCACAGCTAGTCGAGGTACTGAGTGGGCTCGGGATCAGGGTTTGGTTCGACCGGTCGCATCTAAAGGTTGGCGATAGCCTGCGCAAGAAAATTGACGAGGGATTGAGCAGATGCCGGTTCGGGGCCGTGGTTCTCTCTTCATCGTTCTTTGGAAAGCACTACCCTGAACGCGAGCTAGCCGGGTTGGCCCAGCGGGAATTGGACGGGCAGAAGGTGCTACTGCCTGTGTGGCACCGGGTCGATGCTGCAACGGTGCGGCGCTATTCACCCCCACTGGCTGATCGTGTGGCGGCGAACATGGACGATGGGCTGTTCTCAGTTGCGGCGAAGCTTATGGAGGTGGTAAGACCAGACATCATTGACGAGTTCAAGAAGAACAGTCCAATGGTCGATCTACCTCGGATCACCAAGGGGAGTGAGATCTCGAGCGTGATACGATCCAGCCACTTCTCAATGGTCTACAACGACGAAGTGGAGAATGAAAAGGAGGCGGATCTTGTCGGCGGGTTCATTCAGGAGCTTCGCGACTGGGGGGACATCTGGGATGACGTCCGGGCCCCGGACCACCTGCGGAATGAAGTCCATCTCACAGAACGTATCGGCGAACTCGAGGAAGCGGGTTGGTCGCTCCATGCCAAGCGAGAGCGGAGGCGCCTCAAACTGCATGGCGTCGACGATGAGTGGGAGATTGCCGATATCGCGCTGGTCCGAGGTTTACCGCGCGCCGTGTGCCGCTCGGGAGCCCAGATCTTCGTTTTGAGGGAAGGGTGAGGTGCTGGTGGCTTCGAAAAATGATCGCGCGCTGGAGGGTGTGCCGCGGCGGGTTGCAAACCTGGAAACCGTTAGGGGCCACTGGATCCTCTCACGACTACAGGGCGCGTCGCGCAGGTTCAGGTAGGGACGAATGACCGGTGCTATTGACCGATGAACTACTTGGAGGAACTCGTCGCTGAGTGGTACGAATTCCGAGGATATTTCGTCCGTCGAAACGTCCTGATCGGACCTCGGAAGCGGGGTGGTTATGCCGGAGAGTTGGACGTTGTCGCTTTTCACCCGGAGCGGAAGCACTTGGTCCACATCGAGCCTTCAATGGATGCGCTCTCCTGGCAGAAGCGTGATAGGCGCTTCAAGAAGAAGTTTGACCTCGGCAGGAAACACATCCCCGAGTTGTTCAGGGGCTTGAACGAGATCGAACAGATCGCTCTCCTGCAGTTCGCCAGCAAGCAGAACCACCAGTCAGTGGGAGGCGCCAAGTTAATGCTCGTCTCGGAACTGCTCGTGGATATCCTCTCGAGCCTTCGAGAGCAGCGTGTTGCATCGAGCGCAGTTCCTGAAGACAAGCCCATCCTGCGTACACTGCAGTTTGTGGCTGAGCATCGACAGGTCGCGTTCGATGCATTGTCAGGCCCGAGACCGGATTGACAACGGTCCTGGACGCAGATGCACCGGGGAAGGACAAATCGCGACGATTCGCCACGACCGCTATCGACCACTCATAGAAGAAATCTGGAAGAGCAAGCACATGAGTCGCTACGACGCTTTGACCGCAGCACTGGCACGGCGCGACGAGGCAGCCGTGACCCTGTCATTCGACGAGCTGGACGCCATCGTTGGTGGTTTGCCGATGTCCGCCCGAACCTATCATGCCTGGTGGGCGAACAAGCGATCGAGCCAGCCGCATGCTCGCGCTTGGCTTGACGCGGGAAGGTCGGCTTCCCCTGACTTCCAAGGCCAGAAAGCGGTGTTCAGGAGGCTGTCTGCGGATGCCGAGGAGGTCCTTGAGGATGGCAGCCGCCATGATGCCGTAATCGAGTACGTCGAGAGTACGATTTCGCTGGAAAGGGATATAGAGGAGCACCTTGTTCATAACCTCCACACGCTCGAGGATGGGCTGGAGCTCGTGGGACGGCAGGTCACCATCGATGTGGGACGCGTGGATCTACTGGCGCGTTCCGCCGCTGGTGAGAAAGTGGTTGTTGAACTGAAGGTCGGCGAGGCGAAGGAGGCGGCCCTGGGCCAGATCGCCCGGTACATGGGATGGTACGCGCGGGCCGACGGGGAGCGTCCGCGTGCCATCTTGGTGGCAGCGGCTTTCCCCGACAACGTGAAGTACGCCGCGTCTGCGATCCCGGGTCTCCGCCTGGCCACGTATCAGGTCAGCTTCTCGTTTTCCGAAGCTTCGCTCGACTGAGTACCGTCGCCGAAGCCATACCGCCTCCCGTCGAAGACGGCTGATCGGAGGCGCCACAGTACGACGTCCGACCGAGGCATTCCTGACAACCTCCAATCGATGATCACCGGCGAACTCAAGACCAAGGTCGACCGCATCTGGGACACGATGTGGTCCGGCGGCATCTCCAACCCGCTCACCGTCATCGAGCAACTCACCTACCTGCTCTTCATCAAGCGGCTGGACGAGCTCCACACTCTGAGGGAACGGAAGGCGGCTCGCACCGGCAAGCCGATCGAGGACCCGATCTTCTCCGGCGATCAGGAGCATCTCCGCTGGTCCCGGTTCAAGCAGGCCGCGCCCGAGGACATGTTCGGCATCGTGAAGGACGAGGTCTTCCCGTTCATCAAGTCGCTCGGCAGCAACGGCGACGGGGAGGAGGGATCGACGTACACGCAGCACATGGAGAAACGCGATCTTCATGATGCCGAAGCCAAGCGTGCTGGCGAATGTCGTCGATCAGCTCGACGGCATCGACATGGACGATCGCGATACCAAGGGCGACCTCTACGAGTACATGCTCGGCAAGATCGCGAGCGCGGGGCAGAACGGTCAGTTCCGGACCCCTCGGCACATCATCCGGCTCATGGTCGACATGATGGAGCCGACGCCGAGCGACGTGATCTGCGACCCGGCCTGCGGCACGGCCGGCTTCCTCATCGCCGCGTCCGAGCACCTCGTCGAGCACCACAGCGACACGATCTACAAGGACGATGCGACGCGGCGCCGGTTCAACGAGGGCACGTTCCACGGGTACGACTTCGATGCGACCATGCTGCGCATCGGCAGCATGAACATGCTGCTGCACGGCGTCGAGAACCCGGATATCCGCTACCGCGACTCGCTCGCGCAGTCGGACGAGGACGACGCCGAGCGCTTCACGCTGGTACTCGCCAATCCGCCCTTCGCCGGCAGCCTCGACTACGAAAGCACCGCGAAGGATCTGCTCCAGCTCGCGAAGACGAAGAAGACGGAGCTGCTCTTCCTGGCGCTGTTCCTACGACTGCTGAAGCCGGGCGGGCGGGCCGCCGTCATCGTGCCTGACGGGGTTCTCTTCGGATCGACGCGGGCACATAGGAAGATCCGCAAGATCCTCGTCGAAGAGCAGCGGCTGGACGGCGTGGTCTCGATGCCCTCGGGCGTGTTCAAGCCGTACGCAGGGGTGTCGACGGCGATCCTGTTCTTTACCAAGACGAACTCGGGCGGAACCGAAGACGTCTGGTTCTATGACATGAAGTCGGACGGCTTCTCGCTGGACGACAAGCGGGCACCTCAACCGAACAAGTCGGATCTGCCGGACATCCTGGAGCGCTGGCGGAATCGGGATGGCGAGGTCGACCGGAAGCGGACCGACCAGAGCTTCCTGGTGCCGAAGGCGGAGATCGCAGACAACGATTACGACTTGTCGATCAACCGGTACAAAGAGGTCCAATATGAGGAGGCGGACCACGAGCCGCCTCAGATTATACTCGACCGTCTGGAAGCGCTTGAGGATGAGATATCAGGAGGGCTCACGGCGCTCCAAGGCCTGCTGTGATACGACCGCCTATGGTTCCCTTCGGTGAAATCATGGCCGTGGCTGATAAGGAAGTCGTAGGGGACCGCGACCTCCCTATCCTTTCGATCACGATGCACGAAGGGCTCGTCGATCAGAGGGAACGGTTCGGGAAGCGCATAGCAGGAAGCGATATCTCCAAGTATCGAGTGGCAAAGCGTGGCCAGCTGGTGATGGGCTTCCCCATCGATGAGGGTGTGCTGGATTTCCAAACCCGATACGATCTAGCGGCGGTAAGCCCCGCGTACTCGATCTGGGAGCTTACCGGTGACGTGGAGGTCGACCTCGGTTACTTCGCCAAAGTCCTGCGCTCCCCGTGGGCACGCGCGATCTACGCCTCGAAGGTCCGTGGAACGGCCAAGCGAAGACGGTCCATTCCGAAGGCCGAATTCAAGCAGCTTGAGTTCCCCCTCCCGCCCCTCCCCGAGCAGAAGCGTATCGCAGCGATTCTCGACGCCGCGGATGCCCTTCGGACGAAGCGCCGGAAATCGCTCGAACTGCTCGACGAACTCGTCCAGTCGGTGTTCCTCGACATGTTCGGGGATCCGGTGACGAATCCGAAGGGGTGGGAGGCCGTCGCCTTTGGAGAGGCCACTGAATCGCGACTTGGCAAGATGCTCGATAAAAGCAAGGAGTCGGGCGATGCACAGTACCCGTACCTCGGAAACGCCAATGTCCAGTGGGGACGATTCGATCTTGCAGCTCTCAAGACGATGGATTTCTCGAGCGACGACCGAGTCGAATTCGCCCTACGACCAGGAGATCTCCTGGTCTGTGAAGGTGGGGAAGTGGGTCGTTCAGCAATCTGGCAGGAAGCTGACGCTGATATCTACTTTCAGAAGGCTATCCATCGGGTCAGGGTCGATGCGGATGTTTTAACTCCTGAGTATTTGTACTACTACATGCGAAACATGGCCGCTCGGGGCGGCTTTGCGCGCCTCACTAGTTCATCGACTATTGCGCACCTGACCGGGGTGAAGCTTCGGCGGCTCCCGCTTCCGCTACCGCCGTTGGAGCTACAGACCGATTTCGCTGACGTCCTTTCCGCGGCGAAGGTACAGCGCCGCAATTTGGAGGAGCACCTGACCGAACTCGACGCCCTCTTCGCCTCGCTCCAGTCCCGCGCCTTCCGTGGCGAGCTCTGAGTCTTGAGCAACTTCGCGTGGATGCCGGACGACTTCCGGCAGATCGCGGAAGCGGCCGGCAAGGCCGAGTCGCACATCCACGCGGATCCGCGCGCGGCCTGCTTCTACGCGCGCTTCGGGCTCGAGTCGATCGTGCACTGGATGTACCGGCACGATCCGGGGCTGCGCATGCCGTACGACAACAACCTGGGCGCGCTGCTGCACGAGCCGAGCTTCCAGAACCTGGTCCCCGAGAAGGTCTTTCAGAAGGCGCGCGTCATCCAGCGCGTCGGCAACGATGCGGCGCACAGCCGCCGGGCGTTCGGCGAGGGGGACGGGCTGCAGAGCGTGAAGGAGCTGCACCACGTCTGCTGGTGGCTGGTCCGGACCTACGCGCCGGAGGCGTCGCGGGAAGGGGCGGGCTGGCAGGACGAGCGCGTGCCGCGGCCGGTCGACCGGGACGCGGTCGTCCCGCGCGCCGAGCTCGAGGCGCTGGAGGCGCGGCTCGCCGAGCGGAGCCAGCAGGAGCTCGAGAGGCAGAAGGAGCGCGACGCGCTGGACGCCGAGCTCCAGGCGGTGCGCGCGGAGCTGGCCGAGGTGCGGGCTGCGCAGCAGGAGACGCCGGACACGCATGACTACTCCGAGGCGGAGACCCGCGAGTACCTGATCGACCTCGAGCTGCGTCGTGCCGGCTGGCCGCTGGACCAGAAGCGGGACCGGGAGTACCGGGTCGACGGGATGCCGAACGCGAAAGGCCACGGCTACGTCGACTACGTGCTCTGGGGCGACGACGGCAGGCCGCTCGCCGTGGTCGAGGCGAAGAAGACGCTGCACGACGCGGAGAAGGGTCGACAGCAGGCCAAGCTGTACGCCGACTGCCTCGAGAAGGCGCACGGCCGGCGGCCAATCATCTTCTACACCAACGGCTACGTCACCTGGATCTGGGACGACCTGATGTACCCGCCGCGACGGGTGGCGGGCTTCTACAAGAAGGACGAGCTCGAGCGGCTCATCGTGCGGCGCACGCAGCGGCAGGAGCTGGACGTCGCGGACGTGAAGCAGGAGGTCGCCGGGCGCTACTACCAGAAGCGGGCGATCGGCAGCATCGCCTCGCACTTCTCGTCGGGCCGCCGCAAGGCGCTGCTGGTCATGGCGACGGGGACGGGGAAGACGCGCACCGCCATCGCGCTGGTCGACTTGCTACAGCGGGCCGGCTGGGTCAAGCGCGCGCTGTTCCTGGCGGACCGCGTTTCACTGGTGAACCAGGCCGTCAACGCCTTCAAGGCGCACCTGCCCGAGTCCTCGCCCGTCAACCTCGTCAGCGAGAAGGACCAGGCCGGCCGCGTGTACGTGTGCACGTACCCGACCATGATGAACCTGATCGACGAGGCGGACGGCGGGGAGGCGGCGTTCGGTGTGGGGCACTTCGACCTGATCGTGATCGACGAGGCGCACCGCTCGGTCTACCAGAAGTACGGCGGCATCTTCCGCTACTTCGACTCGTTGCTGGTCGGGCTGACCGCGACGCCGAGCGAGCACGTGGACCGCAACACCTACGAGCTGTTCGACCTCGAGGACGGCGTGCCGACGGACGCCTACGAGCTCGAGACGGCCGTGAAGGACGGCTTCCTGGTCCCGCCCCGCGTGCAGCAGGTGGACCTGCGCTTCCCGCGCGAGGGCATCTCCTACGACGACCTGAGCGAGGAAGAGAAGGAGCAGTGGGAGTCGCTGGACTGGGGCGACGGCGTCGGCGCGGGGCCGCTGCCGGATCGGGTGAACGCGAGCGCGATCAACAACTGGCTGTTCAACCGCGACACCGTCGACAAGGTGCTCGAGCACCTCATGGTGAACGGCCATACGGTCGAGGGCGGCGACCAGCTCGCGAAGACGATCCTGTTCGCGCGCAACCACCAGCACGCGAAGTTCATCGAGCAGCGCTTCGACCACCACTACCCGGAGCACAAGGGTCACTTCGCGCGCGTCATCGACAACTACGCGACGTACCCGCAGAGCATCCTGGACGACTTCTCTGACCCCGCCAAGCAGCCGCACCTGGCCATCTCGATCGACATGCTGGACACCGGGGTCGACATCCCGGAGGTGGCGAACCTGGTCTTCTTCAAGCCGGTCTACTCGCGCATCAAGTTCTGGCAGATGATCGGCCGCGGCACGCGGCTGCGGCCGGACCTGTTCGGGCCGGGGCAGGACAAGCAGGATTTCCGGGTCTTCGACTTCTGCTTCAACTTCGACTTCTTCCGCGAGAACCCGGACGGCATCGAACGTGGCGGCAGCGCTCCACTGGGCGTTCGGCTGTTCAACGCGCGCGTGCGGCTGCTCGCCACGCTCCAGAACGATCCGAAGCACGACGAGAATGGCGCGCTGGCGGACTCACTTTCCGATGGGCTGCACGACCACGTGTACTCGATGAACCGCCAGAATTTTCTCGTGCGGGAGCGGCTGGAGGCGGTCGATTACTACAGCGAACGCGAAGCCTGGAAGAAGCTCGAGGAGGAGGACGTGCAGCGCCTCGAGGAGGAGGTCGCTGATCTCCCCGCCGGAGCGGAGGACGACAAGCTCGAGTCACGCATGTTCGACCTGACGCTGCTGCGCATGCAGCTCGCGCAGGTCGAGGGGAACGCGGGCGAGTTCGAAGCACGGCGCCAGCGCGTGGTCGAGATCGCCATGCTGCTGGAGGACAAGGCGTCGATCCCCGCGGTGAAGGCGCAGATCGAATTGATCCGGGCGGTTCAGGACTTCGCGTTCTGGGAGGGTGTCACGCTCGAAACGCTGGAGGATGTCCGGGTCCGCCTGCGTGGCCTGGTGCCGTTCCTCGACCGGCACCAGCGCAAGCTGGTCTACACCGACTTCCAGGACGAGATCGTCAGCGTGAGGGACGACGACGCCATTGTCATCCCGAAGATGACGGGCCTCCAGTACGAGAAGAAGGTCCGGGAGTACCTCAAGGCGCACGACGATCACATCGCCATCCACCGCCTGCGCCGCAACGAGCCGCTGACGCCGACGGACCTGGAGAGCCTGGAGGACGCGCTGAAGGAGATCGGCGATCAGGAGGGCGAGGCGCTGCTGACCGACCTGCTGGCGCGCAGCGAGGCGCCGTCGCTCGCGCACTTCGTCCGCAGGATCGTCGGGCTGGACCGCGCCGCCGCGCAGGCCGCGTTCGCGGACTTCCTCGGCGACCGCAGCCTCACCGCCGCGCAGATCCGCTTCGTCGAAACGATCATCGACCAGCTCACCGCCCGCGGGGTCATCGAGGCCGGCGCGCTCTACGAGCCGCCCTTCACCAGCATCCACGCCGGCGGTCCGGACGCGCTGTTCGCCGGCAAGGGGCAGGTCATCGACGACATCTTCGAGCGCGTGAAGCGGTTCGAGGACGGGCTGCCGCGGGCGGGGTGAGGCGGTCAGGGGCCGGGGCCCGACCCTGATCGAGAATGGCGCTTCCGCTCCACGGCCGTGTATATCTGAAGCATGACTGAAGCCGTTGCCGAGATCCGGGATGCCGTTTCATCCGCACTGCGCCAGCGCGGCGTTGTGCACGCATCCGTATTCGGATCGGTGGCCCGCGGTGAGGAGCAGCCGGGTAGCGATGTGGACTTCCTGGTCGAATTTGAGCAGGGGCGCACTCTGCTCGATCTGGTGGGCCTGCGCCTGGAACTCTCCGAACTGCTCGGTCGAGAGGTCGACGTCGTCACGCCAGCCGCGCTGCACCCCCGCCTGAAGGAAAGGATTCTCGCGGAACTGGTGCCCATCCTGTGACGCGCACGGATGTGATCCTTCTCGAGGACGTCCTCGAGAGCATCGCGCAGATCCAGGCCTACACCGAAGGCATCGACCTCCAAGCGTTCTCGGAGGACCGCCGCACCCAGGATGCCGTCCTCAGACGTCTGGAGATCATCGGGGAGGCGGTGAAAGGACTGTCGGCCGAGCTTCGTGAGCGCCATCCCGACGTTCCGTGGAAGGAGATCGCCGGAGCTCGTGACGTTCTGGTCCACGAGTATTTCCGTGTGGACCTGCGGCTCGCTTGGGACATGGTGCAGTTCGACGTGCCCGCATTAGCGCGGCAGGTGGAGAAGGTTCTCGACTATCTAAGGCGCTAGGACGAACCTCTCCAGAAACGCCCGCGCGGACGCGGCGCTCCGACGCGACGGTCTGGCGACGGCGACACTCGGATGGGAGGATGAGCGGCGTGAGACCTCACGAGATCCTGCTGGGCACGACCCTTCTCGCGTTCTCGCTCGGCGGCTGCGCCCATGCGCCGCCGGCCGATGTCGACGGCTCGGCCGCGGCCGATGTCGAACGGCCGGCCGATGAATCCGGCACCCGCGAGCATCCCGTCGTCGCCGTCGTGCGCACCACGTCGCTGCAGTGGGAAGGCGAGCAGACCTACATCCCGCTTTACGCCGACGGCACGGCGTCCGGCCTGATCGTGGTCAACTTCGACGGCGGGCGGCTGTACGGGACGGGGGTGCCGGACGCGTGGACGTGGACGCATCCGGACACGGTCGAGATCTGCGCGAGCGTGCGGATCCTGCGCAACGAGAGCGGCTTCCCGCCCATCGAGCGCGACTGCGGCTCGCATCCGATCACGGGCAAGGAGCTGGACCAGGACGAGGACGGCGAGGTGGACCTGGTGGAGACGTTCACGGTGCTGGATCCGCGGTTCTACCAGCGACGCCCGGGCCGGTCCGAATGACGATCAGGCGGCTGGACAACGTCGGCATCGTCGTGGAGGACCTGGACGCGGCCATCGCGTTCTTCGAGGAGCTCGGCCTCGAGCTGGAGGGGCGCGCGCCGATCGAGGGGGAGTGGGCGGAGGGGGTGACGGGGCTGCGCGGCATGCGCGTGGAGATCGCGATGATGCGCACGCCGGACGGCCACGGCCGTCTCGAGCTGTCGCGCTTCCTCTCGCCCGAACCCGTGGCCGATCATCGCGACGCGCCGGTCAACGCGCTGGGCTACCTGCGCGTGATGTTCACGGTGGAGGACCTGGACGACACGCTGGCGCGGCTGCGTCCGCTCGGCGCGGAGCTGGTGGACCGGGTGGTGCGCTACGAGGACGCGTACCGGCTGTGCTACATCCGCGGTCCGGAGCGCATCCTGATCGGGCTGGCGGAGGAGCTGGGGCCGACCGCGGGCTGATGCGGGCGGCGAGCGCGCCCCGGCGTCGCGCCGCCGTGCGTCATGCCTCGAGGCAGACGGTCAGCAGCATCGCGCTCGGCTCCAGGGCCCGCACGTCGTGCGGTACGCCGGTGTCCAGGATCAGCACGTCGCCCGGCTTCATGTCGTGGGAGTCGCCCTCCGCGGTCACGACCAGGCGACCCTCGAGCACGTGGATGGTCACGAGGCCTTCGGCGGAATGCTCGGCCAGGTGGCCGTCGGCGTCGAACGAGAAGGCGACATGGGTGAGCACGCCCCGGCGGAACAGCGTGATCTGGCGGTGTCCGTTGCGGGCGGGATGATCCTCCGCGCGCAGCCGCGCCAGCGCGTCGGGCAGGGAGAAGAGGTGCTGCGTGCCGGCGAAGCGCTCCGAGGGGCGCGCGCGCAGTCGTTCGACGTCGTTGTTCTCCTCGCCCGTCATGCGGATAGCTCCTGGCTGGTTGGTCGTGGCGGGCAGGCGGCCCGCTCCAGCACGGTACGCATCCGGCCCGCCCGGCGCACCACGTCGTCGGCGATGGCGGTGGGCAGCACGTCGTGCGCCGTGCGATCGAAGAGCTCGATCCATCGATCGAAGTCGGCTGGCCGCAGGTCGCTCAGCCGCGCGTGCGTGTCCACCGGATTGCCGGCGAAGCGGCCCGTCGCCAGCAGGACGCTGGACCAGAAGTCGCACATGCGGTCCAGGTGCGGCTCCCAGCGGCCGGCGAGCCGGCTGTCGAAGATCGGGCCGAGCCGCGCGTCCTCGCGCACCCGGCCGTAGAAGGTCAGCACGAGCGTGCGGATCTGGTCCTCGGTGATGCGGTCCATCAGACTGAGGCACTCCAGGATGAAGGGGCGGTCGCGGTCGGCGCGGGGAGCCGGCCGCGACGTCGTGCCCCATCGCTACCATCGACCTGTCGCGACGTTCCCGGGGAACGAGGACCGATCATCGATGCAACCGCTCCGCTACTCGATCAACGTCACGCTGGACGGCTGCGTGGATCATCGCGCGGTCGTGCCGGACGAGGCGCTGCACCACCACGCCGCGGCGGGCATCGAGCGCGCGGACTCGATGCTGCTCGGCCGCGTGACCTACGGGATGATGGAGGAGGCGTGGCGCCAGCCGGCGCGCACGGGGGAGCCGGCGGAGTGGATGGAGCCTTGGATGATGCCCTTCGCGCGCACGATCGACGCGGTGAGGAAGCACGTCGTCTCGAGCACGCTGGGATCCGTGGACTGGAACGCGGAGCTGGTGCGCGGCGACCTGGCGACGGCGGTGCGCGCGCTCAAGGCGGAGCCGGGCCGCGGCATCGCGACGGGCGGCGTGACGCTGCCGCTGGCGCTCGCGGAACTGGACCTGATCGACGAGTACGAGTTCATCGTGCACCCGGTCGTCGCGGGGCACGGTCCGAAGCTGCTGGACGGGCTGTCGCGGCGCGTCGACCTCCGGCTGATCGACCGGCGCGAGCTGGCGTCGGGTGCTGCGGCGCTGCGCTACGAGCCGCGCCGCTAGCGCCTACCTCGGGGCCGTCGCGCCGACGTTGGCCGCCACCACGCGCCACTCGTCGTCGGTCAGCGGCAGCGCCTGGCGCAGCCGCGCCCAGCGCAGCGCCGGTGGCGCGTCGTCGGGCGAGGTCTGTGCATCGGAGCCGTAGAGGATGCGCTCAAAGCCGATGCGGCGGAGCTGGCGTGCGATCTCGGCGCGCGACTCGACGCCGGGCGCGCCGCGGTCGACCTCGGTGAGGTCGAAGAAGAGGTTGCGCGTGCGCGGGTCGCCCGACTCGACGGCGTCGGCCCAGAACGCCAGCACGTCGGCGCGGTAGGCGTTGCCGCCCCACAGGTGCGCGATCTGGACGGGCACGTCGGGCGCGACCGGCAGCACGCGCGTCAGCAGCGCCTCGGCGTGGCGGCGGTCGTAGTCGCCGCTCTGATCGGCGTGCACCACCAGGCCCATGCCGAGCTCGTGCGCGGCGCGGAACACGGCGCGCACGCGCTGCTGATGGTCGGCGTCCAGGATGTCCACGCCCGCGCTGCGGAAATGCATCTTCACGCCGCGCATGCCCAGCTCGCCGCCGCAGCGCCGCACCTCCTCCACCGCCCACTCCCAGAGCGGATCGATGCCGCAGTACGCGACCAGCCGGTCGGGATGCCGCGCGACCTGGGCGGCGGTCCAGTCGTTCTCGGCGCGCGCGTTGGCGCGGTCGGTCGGCGCGCCGCTGTCGAACCAGTAGGCGACGGACAGCACGACCGCGCGACCGATGCCGGCCTCGTCCAGGTCGGCGATCAGGTCGTCCGCGGTGATCGGCTCGGCGAACGCGCGCGGCGGGATCAGCGTGGACTGCTCGGACGCGATGCGCCACGCCTCGTCCGCGCCGCGCCGCAGACCGAGCGTGAAGTTCAGCTCGACGTCGGACGACTCGCCCGAGCGGACCACGCCCGCGATCCACGCGGCCTCCGCGCCGAGGGCGTACGCGGTGGGATCGAAGTGAGTGTCGGACGTATAGGCGCGCGTCATCTCCGCGGCGGCGTCCAGCCCCTGCTGCCACCAGTCGCCGCCATCGGCGATCTGGAGCACCCACGCGTCCTCGGCGAAAAGCCCCGCTACCTCCTCCGTGCCCATCGCCGCGTTGCGGCGATCGAGCAGCTCCGCGAGCTCGGCCGGCAGCTCGATCACGGCCGGCGGATCGATCGCGCGCTGAACCGCGGTGGGGCCGACCAGGTGCTGATGATGATCCACCAGCGGGACGATGCGCCCGCGCTCGCGGATGGCATCCAGGCCCGCGGCCGTGGCTGCCGTCCCGGCGCCCGATGCGGTGGCCGCGGTGGTCGGCGCCGTCCCCACGCTGGCTCCCGTCGCCGCCGGGTTCCCCCCCGCGTGGCCAGGGGCGCAGCCGCCGATCAGCGCCGCGATCGTGGCGGCCGCGGCAAGCGCGGAGGGGTGGGATCGACGGATACGGCGGATCGGCAGGGTGGGTGCGACGTGGAGGATCACGGGCGATGCTCGGTGCTGGAGGGCGTCTCGCGAGCGGTCAGCATCGCCGGTCCGCGCGACGGATGGTAGACGCCACGCGACGAGCTGCGCTTCCGGCGGGATCGACGGGCCGCCGGCGCGGACGTACGGGAGCGGTTTCTACCATCGCGGGCACGCGCGCGCCCGGCGTGCTACCATGCCCCTCGCCGATCGATGACAGGGATCCCGCACCACGAGGAACGGAGCGCATGGAGAATCCGGAGCAGGCACGGGCGGTGGCGGAGGCGATGGTGGCGCTGTGGCGCGGCGAGATGCCGGCGACGGTGCGCGTGCTGTCGGCGGTGCCCGACGAGGGCCGCGACTTCACACCGCACGAGAAGTCGCGCACGGCGTGGCAGCTGGTGACGCACATCGCCACGTCGGACCTGTGGTTCATCCGCTCGATCACCGAGGGCCGCTTCGCGTTCGATCCCGCCGCGGCGAAGGCGGCGGAGGCGAAGTTCTCGACCGTGGCCGACGTCGTCGCCTTCTACGAGAGCACGGTGCCCGCCGCGCTGGAGGGGATCCTGGATCTGAGCGACGAGGCGCTGGCGCAGCAGGTGGACTTCTTCGGCATGGTGAGCCGGTCGCGCGCGCGCTGGGTCGGCGCCGCGGCGCTGCACGGCATCCACCATCGCGGCCAGCTCTCGTCCTACCTGCGCTCGATGGGCGCGAAGGTGCCGGACATCTACGGCCCCAGCGCGGACGCGGACCGGATCCCGGTCTGAGGCGGCGCACCGTGCATCGCATGAGATTGCTCACCGCCGCGGCGTCGATCGCGCTGATCGCCGCCGCCGCCGCGCCGCTCGCCGCGCAGCAGCCGCTCACGCGCGCCGAGCGCAGCGACTACCTGGAGACCAGCCGCTACGCCGACGTGATGGCGTTCCTCGACTCGATCGCGGACTCGCCGCGGCTGCACCGGACCACGTTCGGCTACAGCCACCTCGGCCGGCCGCTGCCGCTGATCGTGGTCGGCGCGCCCGACGCCTCGCCCGAGGCGGTGCTGGCGACCGGGCGCACGCGCGTCTACGTGCAGGCGAACATCCACGGCGGCGAGGTGGAGGGGAAGGAGGCGCTGCAGATGCTGCTGCGCGACCTGGCCGCAGGCGCGCATCCGCAGTGGACGGACTCGCTGGTGCTGCTGATCGCGCCGATCTACAACGCGGACGGCAACGACGCGGTGCGCATCACCAACCGTTCGGACCAGCACGGCCCGCTGGCGGGCGTGGGCGAGCGGGCGAACGCGCAGGGGCTGGACCTGAACCGTGACCACACCAAGCTGGACTCGCCGGAGGCGCGCTCGCTGGTGCGGCTGATGACGCGCTACGACCCGCACGTGGCGATCGACCTGCACACGACCAACGGCACGCACCACGCCTACCACCTGACCTACTCGCCGCCGCTGCACCCGTCGACGGACTCGTCGCTCGTCGCCTTCCTGCGCGACGAGTGGCTGCCGACGCTGACGGGGGAGGTGCGCGCGGAGCACGGCTGGGAGACGTACTTCTACGGCAACCTGCCGATCCGCGAGTGGGGCATGACGGGCGAGCGCGGCTGGTACACCTTCGACCACCGGCCGCGCTTCAACAACAACTACGTTGGCCTGCGCAACCGCATGGCGCTGCTGAGCGAGGCGTACTCGTACGCGTCGTTCCGCGAGCGCGTGGCGGCGACGCGCGCGTTCGTCGACGCGGCGCTGGACTTCGCGGCCGCCAACGCCAGCCGCATCCGGCGGCTGACCGCGCGCGCCGACGCGGACTCGCCCGTCGGCGACAGCCTGGCCGTGCGCGCCACGCACCGGCGCGGGCCGATGACGGAGATCCTGCTGGGGGAGGTGGAGGAGCGGGTGAACCCATACTCGGGCGAGGCGTACTCGGCGCGGCTGGACGTGGTGCGCCCGGAGACGATTCCCGACTACGGCAGCTTCCGCGCGACCGAGACCGAGCGCGTGCCGCGCGCCTACTACGTGCCGGACCGGCTGGGCGACGTGCTCGAATTGCTGCGCGCGCACGGGATCCGGCTCAGCCGCGTCGGCGCGCAGCCGACCGGCGCGCTGGAGGCGTTCGCGATCGACTCGACGCGCGTGGCCGAGCGCGAGTTCCAGGGCCATCGCGAGCGGGAGTTGTTCGGGGAGTGGCGCGCGACCGACGCCACACCCGGCGCCGACGCGTGGGTCGTGGACATGACACAGCCGCTCGCGCGGCTGGCGTTCCAGCTGCTGGAGCCGCGCGCAGACGACGGGCTGGTCAACTGGAACGTGCTGGACGAGGCGCTGGTCGGCGACGACGCGAGCGCGTCGCCCGCGCGGGCCTATCCGATCCTGCGCTCGGCCGACTGAGCGATCCGTCGATTCGCGATCTCGACGTGGGTGCGGCCATGCACACCGAGGGTTTCGACCGGCAACGCTGGGCCGCGTTGTGCCGGCGCCTTGGGTGCCCCGACGCCGTCCAGAACTTCGAAGCGCTGCGTGTCGCGTACGCGCAACCACACCGCCACTACCACGACGTACGCCACATCGCCGAATGCCTGGCGCTATTCGACGAACTGCGCGACGACTGCGACCACCCGGACGAGGTGGAGTACGCCATCTGGATGCACGACGTGGTCTACGAGCCGCGGCGTTCGGACAACGAAGCCCGCAGCGCGTATCTGGCGGTCGCGTGGCTGGCGCCGTGTGATGTCGACGGGCCGGTGCTGCAGCGCGTGCGCAACCTGGTGCTCGCCACGCGGCACGACGGCGCGCCCGCCACGCGCGACGAGGAGATCATCGTCGACATCGACCTGCACATCCTTGGCGCTGACGCGGACCGCTTCGACGAGTACGAGGCGCAGGTGCGCCGCGAGTATCGCCGGGTGCCCTGGTTCCTGTACCGGCGCCGGCGCGCCGACATCCTGCGCGGCTTCCTGGCGCGCGTGCCGCTGTATCGCACGGAGCGGTGCCGGGCCCGCTCCGAGGAACGGGCGCGCGCGAACCTGCGGCGCTCGATCGAGCGGCTGACCGGTCGGGCCTGAGGGTCACCGCCCCGGTGCACGCGGCGATCGATGGCGCCGCCGCCGCTGCTTAGATTCGGAGTCCTGTCCCACCCATTCCACCGCCGGAGGCTCCATGCAGACACTGAGGGGGAGGACCGCGCTGCTGACGGGCGCGTCGCGCGGCATCGGCCGCGAGATCGCCCGCGCGCTGGCCGCCGAGGGCGTGAACCTGCTCCTGAGCGCGCGAACCGCCGCGTCGCTCGAGCAGACGCTGCGCGAGGCACGAGCGGAGGGGGTCGAGGCAACGCCGCTGCCGGCGGACCTGGGCGATCGCGCGGAGGTCGAGCGGCTGGCGCAGGCCGCGCTGGACGCGGCCGAGCGCATCGACATCCTGGTCAACAACGCGGCGATCGAGCGCGCCTGGCCCTTCGAGCGCGTGGCGCTCGACTTCATCGAGGAGATCACCGCGGTGAACCTGATCGCGCCGATGCTCCTGACGCGGCTGCTGCTGCCGCACATGATCGCGCGCGGGGAGGGTCACGTGGTCCACGTCTCGTCGCTGGCCGGGCTGGTCGGCACGCCCTACGACGAGCCGTACTCCGCCACCAAGCACGGGCTGGTGGGCTTCTCGCGCAGCCTCCGGCTCACGCTGCAGGCGGAGGGGCGCCCGATCGGCATGTCGGTGATCTGCCCGGCGTTCGTCGAGGACGACGGCATGTACCAGTCGGCGGCGGATGCCAGCGGCGCGCCTGCGCCAGCCATGCTGGGCACCGTGGCGATGGCGCGGGTCGGACGCGCGGTCGTGCGCGCGATCCGCAAGGACCAGGCGGAGGTGATCCTGACCGGCAAGCCGACGCTGCCCTTCCGGCTTACGCAGACCGTCGCGCCGGAGATGGCCGAACGCATGTCGTCCATGGTCGGTGTGCCGGCGATGTTCAGGAAGTGGGCGGACGCGTCGCTGCGCGTCGCGGGGGACGGAGCCGCCCGCGGCGCGTGAGCTGCGCCGCACGCCGCATGAGTGCCGCCTGCCGCGCCACGTGAGCTCCGCCTGCCGCGCCGCGCGCGGACGCGGCCGGGCGAAGTGGCCCGTCGCTTGAACAGGGCGCCGCCATGACGTTCATCCTGTGGTACATCGTGGCGGGGCTGCTGCTGATCACGATGGCGCTGGCGGATTCGTTCCTGCGCCGGCTGCCGCTCAGCACCGGGCTGCTCTACCTGCTGGCGGGCGTGGCGCTGGGGCCGCTCGCGATCGGGCTGATCCGGCTGGACCCGGTGCGCGATGCGGAGCTGCTGGAGCGCGTGGCCGAGCTGGTGGTGATCGTCTCGCTGTTCGCGGCGGGACTCAAGCTGCGCACGCCGCTCAGCGATCGGCGCTGGGTGGTGCCCGTCACGCTCGCCTTCGCGTCCATGACGGCGACGGTCGCGCTGATCACGCTGGTCGGCTGGCTGGGGCTCGGGCTGCCGCTGGGCGGTGCGGTGCTGCTCGGCGCGGTGCTGGCGCCGACCGACCCGGTGCTCGCGTCGGACGTGCAGGTGGAGGGGCCGACCGACCTGGACCGCGTGCGCTTCGGGCTGACCGGGGAGGCGGGGCTCAACGACGGCACCGCGTTCCCGTTCGTGATGCTGGGCCTCGGGCTGGTCGGCCTGCACGAGCTGGGCGATGCGGGCTGGCGCTGGCTCGCGATCGACGTGGCCTGGGCGATCCTGGCCGGGCTGGCCGTCGGCTCGCTGCTCGGCATGATGGTCGGGCGCGTGGTGCTGCACCTGCGGCGCGAGCATCGCGAGGCGATCGGCCTGGACGACTTCCTCGCGCTCGGCCTGATCGCGCTCAGCTACGGCATGGCGGACGGCATCGGCGCGTACGGCTTCCTGTCCGTGTTCGCCGCGGGGCTGGCCGTGCGGCGCGTGGAGCGCTCCAAGAGCGGCGCGGACGACGAGCCGCCGCCCGACGTCACCGCGGCGGCCGAGGCCGAGGAGGCGGAGGAGGCGGCCACGGATCCGGAGACCGCGCCCGCCTACATGGCGCAGGCGGTGCTCGGCTTCTCGGAGCAGCTCGAGCGCATCGGCACAATCGGCGTGGTGCTGCTGGTCGGCGCGATGCTGCACCCCGACCACCTCTATCCGGCGCTGCTCTGGTTCGTGCCGGTGACGATCCTGGTGATCCGCCCGCTGGCGACCGTGCCGCTGCTGCGACCGACCGGGCTGGACACGCTGCAGCGCCGGCTGATCGGCTGGTTCGGCATCCGCGGCATCGGCTCGATCTACTACCTGATGTTCGCCATCGCGCACGGTCTGCCCGAGGACATCTCGCGCTGGCTGGTCGCCATCACGCTGACCGTGGTCGCCACGTCCGTGGTCGTGCACGGCGTGACCGTCACACCGCTGATGAAGCATTATGGCAGCCGCTACCGGTCATCGGAGACGTAGGAGGGGAATGCGCAGGCTCGTGATGTGGAATCTGCAGACGCTGGACGGCTTCTTCGAGAAGGCCCGATGGGACCTGGACTTCCACGAGACCGTCTGGGGCGAGGAGCTCGAACGCTTCTCGCTGGAGCAACTGGAGGAGGTCGGCGCGCTGCTGTTCGGCCGCGTCACCTACCAGGGCATGGCCGACCACTGGTCGAAGGCGACGGGCGCGATCGCCGATTTCATGAACGCCGTGCCCAAGGTCGTCTTCTCGCGCACGTTGGAGAGCGCCGACTGGAACAACACGCGGCTGGTGAACGGCGACGCCGCGGACGAGGTCGCGGCGCTGAAGCGGGGGCAGGGCAGGGACCTGTTCGTCTTCGGCAGCGCCGATCTGTCCGACACGCTGCTGCGGCGCGGACTGTTCGATGAGCTGCGCATCTGCCTCGCCCCGGTCGTGCTGGGGCAGGGCACGCCGCTGTTCAAGCCGGGCGCGCCGTACCAGGGGCTGGAGCTGCTGGAGGCGCGGCCGCTCGCCACGGGCGGGCTGATCCTGCGCTACGCGACCGGGGGAAGCGACGCCGATGAGCGATAACCAGCGCACGGTCGAACGCTACATGGAGGGTTTCCGTCGCAACGAACATCCGGCGATCCTGGACTGCCTGACCGACGACGTCGAGTGGCTGGTGCCCGGCGCGTTCCACGTGCACGGCCGCGACGCGTTCGCGCGCGAGATCGAGGGCGAGGGCTTCGTGCGGCCGCCCACGATCGAGGTGACACGCATGCTGGAGACGGACGACGTGGTCTTCGCCGAAGGCTTCGTGCGCACCGAGCTCGCGGACGGCACACGGCTCAGCCTGGCCATGTGCGACGTGTTCGAGATGCGGGACGGCCGCATCCGCAAGCTGACCAGCTACCTGATGCCCACGGGCTGAGGCAGAGGTTACGCTGCGGGAGAGGGAGCGGGAGCTGTTCGAGACGCTGGGGATGTCGGTCGAGCAATGGTCGCGAAGCGGGCAACGAAGAGTGATCATTTGACCTTGTCCTCAGGACCTGGATTGATGGCGTGCACAAGAACGGAGGCAGCCCATGCCCAGCCTGACGATTTCCTTCGGATCCGAACTCTACCTGCGGCTGCAAGCCGCGGCCGAGCAAGGCCACCGCAGCCTCGACGAGGAGATCATCCACCGGCTCGAGCAGTCGCTGGCCCGGCCTCCCGTCGATGTCGATACGCCGCTGGCTGAGGCTCGAGCGCTGCGCGATCACACGCGCGTGCCCGCTCTGACGGACGAGGCGCTCCGCGCGATGCGGGAAGAGGGCAGGGCATGATCACGGTCGCCATGGCTGAGGCCGAGTGAAGCCGAGCCTCACCTTCGAGTTCACCTCGACGCTGTTCCGCGTGCCCGGCCCCGGCGGCTGGGTCTTCCGACGTGTTCGATTGCTACCCTTCGTCGCCGCGCTCTCGCTATGGGCGGCCGAGGACGCGAGCGCGCAGGACGCCACGGCCCACGTCGCCGCGGCGCAGGTCGACGGCTGGACGATCGTCCACCCCGAGGGCGACAGCGGCTGCGCGTTCGGCACGCCGTTCCGCTTCTTCCATCGCGAGGGTGCCGACCCGTCGCGGCTGCTGGTCTGGTTCCAGGGCGGCGGCGCGTGCTGGAACTGGGTGAGCTGCTCCGGCATGTTCGACACGTCCGTCGACGACGACGAACTGGCCGGCTACGGCGGCATCTTCGACTTCGAGCACCCGGACAACCCGTTCCGCGAGTACACCGTCGTCTTCGTGCCCTACTGCACGGGCGACGTGCACTTGGGCGACACGATCGTGCGCTACGGCGACGAGTCATGGGACACGACGCCGGTGCAGCATCGCGGCGCGAACAACGTGGCCGCGGTGCTGGACTGGATGCGCGTCAACGTGCCGGCGCCGGAGCGGCTGGTGGTGTCGGGCGCCAGCGCGGGCTCCTACGGCGCGCTGTTCCACGCGCCCGCCCTCGCGCGGCTGTTCCCCGACGCGCGGCTGGTCTTCATCGGCGACTCGGGCGTCCCGCTGCTCCACGACTACCCCGGCATCCTCGCCGGTTGGGGCGCCGATCCGGACCTCACGCTGGAAGCGGCGCACGAGCGCATGGCGCGGCTGCGGCCGAACGCGACGCTAGCGCAGATCACGACCGACGACGACGCGATCCAGAAGGCGTTCTACATCTTCTCGGGATCCGGCGACTGGCGCGGCGCGACGCTCGGGCTGCTGGCCGGGCTGGAGGCGAGCGTGCCGCGCTTCCACGCATTCGTCGTGACGGGGGAGGACCATGGTCTGATGCGCGTCGACGCGTTCCACGGCTACGAGGCCGACGGCGTGCGGCTGCGCGACTGGATCGACGACCTGGTGAACGGGCGGCCGGTCGAGAGCCGCTACTGCGACGGCTGCGTGGCGGCCGACGGTCCGTAGGACGGCACTCCTCCGGCCGCCGGCGACGACATCCTTCTGTCGTCGACCACTCCGGTACTACCTTGCGGTTGACGGCCGGCGATCCCCCGCCGGCTCGCCGTGGATCCTCCCGCCAAGGAGGGCAGCCATGGAACGGAGCGTCGCCTACTGCTCCGCGGTCGACCACAACGTGCCGGTGGTCCTGAAGGCCGGCGCGCGCATCCGCGGTCCGCGCGCCCGGACCGACCCGTCCGACCTCCTCTGCCTGGATTACCGCGTCCGCTGCACCGGCTGGTGCTGCCCGCTGATGTCCGTCGACGACCGCGCGGAGGCCAACGCCACCACCACGAGGGTTGCGCGCCGATGGGTCCGACCGACGTAACCGATCCGCACTACTACCACCGCGTAGTCGACTGCCAGTGGGCATGCCCCGCCCACACGGACGTCCCCGGCTACATCCGTCTGATCGCGCAGGGCCGCTACACCGAGGCGTACCTGCTGAACCGCGCGTCCAACGTGTTCCCCGGCGTGCTGGGCCGCACGTGCGATCGCCCGTGCGAGCCCGCGTGCCGCCGCGGCCGCGTGGACGAGGAGCCGGTGGCCATCTGTCGGCTGAAGCGCGTCGCCGCCGACCTGCGGGACGACGTGACGGAGCAGCTGCCGCGCGCGCCGGCGCGGAAGAACGGCCGCCGCATCGCCTGCGTGGGCGCGGGGCCGGCGTCGCTCACCGTCGCCAACGACCTGATGCCGCTGGGCTACGACGTGGTGATCCTTGAGAAGCTGGACCGCCCGGGCGGGCTGATGTGGCGCAACATCCCGCAGTTCCGCCTGCCGCCCCGCGTGCTGGACGAGGAGATCGGCTACATCATCGACATGGGCGTGGACCTGCGCCTCAACACCCCCGTCGACAGCATGGCCGCGCTGCTGGACGAGGGCTACGACGCGGTCTTCATCGGCTCGGGCGCGCCGAAGGGAAAGGAGCTGGACCTGCCGGGCCGCTGGGACGACCGCGACCACGTGCACATCGGCATCGACTGGCTCGGCGCGGTCGCGTTCGGCCACCGGGACAGCATCGGCGAGCGCGTGCTGGTGATCGGCGTGGGCAACACCGCGATGGACTGCTGCCGCACCGCGCAGCGGCTGGGCGGCCGCGACGTGAAGGTGATGGCGCGCAAGCCGCGCGCGTGGTTCAAGGCCAGCCCGTGGGAGCTGGAGGACGCGGAAGGCGAGGGCGTCCGGATCGTGGAGGACCACTCGCCGAAGCGCTTCGTGACCGAACGCGGCCGCCTGGTCGGTATGGAGTTCGACGTGTTCCGCTCGACGGTGGACGACGACGGCCGGCTGCACCAGGAGAAGGTCGACACGGTGGTCATCCCCTGCGACGACGTGATCGTGGCCATCGGCCAGGACGTCGCGTTCCCGTGGATCGAGCGGGACATCGGCATCGAGTTCGGCGAGTGGGACATGCCGGTGGTGGATCGCGCCACGCTCATGACCACCCGGCCGGGCGTGTTCGCCGGCGGCGACGCGGCGTGGGGACCGGAGAACATCATCTGGGCCGTGGAGCACGGGCATCAGGCGGCCATCTCCATCCACGCGTACTGCGACGGGCGCGCACTGGACGACCGGCCGCCGTACGGCATGAACCTGGTCAGCCAGAAGATGGGGCTCCACGAGTGGAGCTACTCCAACACGTGGGACCCCGCCGCGCGCTCGCCCATGCGCTACGCCGAACTGAAGGCGCGGCTGCAGGCGCTGGAGGTGGAGGCCGAGCTCGGCTTCGACGCTGATGCCACGCTGCGCGAGGTGGAGCGCTGCCTGAACTGCGACATCCAGACGCACTTCAGCGCGCCGCTCTGCATCGAGTGCGACGCGTGCGTGGATGTCTGCCCGGTCGAGTGCCTGACCATCACCGTGAACGGGGAGGAGGCGGAGCTGCGCCCGCGGCTGAAGACGCCCGCGCTGAACCTGGACCAGCCGCTGTACGTGTCCCAGGGGCTGCCGCAGACCGCGCGCGTGATGGTCAAGGACGAGGACCTGTGCATCCACTGCGGTCTGTGCGCCGAGCGCTGCCCGACCGCCGCGTGGGACATGGCCAGGTTCGAGCTGCTGATCCCGTACGCGGGGCGGCCGGCCGCGGCCCCGCTGCCCGTGGCCGGATAGCCGCCGTGACCAACCGCTTCGCGCTCAAGATCGCGACGGTCAACGGCACCGGCTCGGCGTCGGCGAACGGGCTGCTGATGCAGGCCATCTTCCGCATGGGCGTGCCGGTGAGCGGCAAGAACCTGTTCCCGTCCAACATCCAGGGTCTGCCGACCTGGTACGAGATACGGGTGGACGCGGACGGCTGGGTGGCGCGCGCGGAGGCGCCCGACCTGATGGTGGCGTTGAACCCGGCCACGCACGGCCGGGACGTGGCGGAGGTGCGGCCGGGCGGCTGGCTGCTGCACGACAGCACCTGGCCGCTGCCGCGGGAGGCGCTGCGGGACGACGTGACGTACCTGGGCATCCCGCTCGCGCGGCTGTGCAACGAGCGGTTCGAGGGCGCGCGCGAGCGCATCCTGATGCGCAACATCGCGTACCTGGGCGCGCTGACGGCGCTGCTGGACGTGGAGCCGGCGGTGATCGAGGCGCTGGTCACGGAGACGTACGGCCGGAAGAAGGCGCTGCTGGACTCCAACTTCCAGGCGCTGGCGCTGGGCCGCGACTGGGCGCTGGCGCACTTCGACTGCCCGCTGCCGATCCGGCTGCGGCGCATGAGCGCCAACGATGACGCGGTGCTGATCGACGGCAACACCGCCGCGGCGCTGGGCTGCGTCTACGCGGGCGCGACCGTGGCCGCGTGGTACCCGATCACGCCGTCGACCGCGCTGGTGGATGCGTTCTCGCGTTTCTGCGGCCGCTTCCGCCGCGACCGGGCGACGGGTCGCATGAACGTGGCCGTGCTGCAGGCGGAGGACGAACTGGCTGCCGTGGGCATGGTGGTCGGCGCGGGGTGGATGGGCGCGCGCTCCTTCACGGCGACCAGCGGCCCGGGCATAAGCCTGATGAACGAGATCATCGGGCTGGCCTACTACGCCGAGATCCCGGCGGTGATCTTCGACATCCAGCGCACCGGCCCGTCGACGGGCATGCCGACGCGCACGCAGCAGGGCGACCTGCTGTCGGTGGTGTACGCATCGCACGGCGACACGCGGCACATCGCGCTGTTCCCCGGCGACCCGCACGAGTGCTTCCACGACGCGGTTGCCGCGTTCGACCTGGCCGAGCGCTACCAGACACCGACATTCGTGGTCAGCGACCTGGACATCGGCATGAACGACTGGGTGGTGCCGCGCCTGCGCTGGGACGACGGCTACCGCCCGGACCGCGGCAAGGTGCTGACGGCGGAAGAGCTGGAGGCCGGCGCGAAGGTGGCGCGCTACCTGGACACGGACGGCGACGGCATCCCCTACCGCACGCTGCCCGGCGAGCACCCGCGCGGCGGCTTCTTCACGCGCGGCTCCGGCCACGACAGCCGCGCGCGCTACACCGAGGACGCGGCGCCGTACATGGAGGTGGTGGACCGCATCGACCGGAAGATTCGCGGCGCGGTGATGCACGCGCCGGCGCCGGAGGTGGTGGGCCGCGCCGCGCCGATCGGCATCGTCACCATCGGCGGCTGCAGGCGTGCGGTGCTGGAGGCCAGGCACCTGCTGGCGGGAGTGGGCGTGGCGACCGACGTGCTGCGCGTGCGCGCGTTCCCGTTCCACCCGTCCGTGCGCGAGTTCATCGACGCGCACGAGCGCGTGTTCGTGGTCGAGCAGAACCGGGACGCGCAGCTGCGCTCGCTGCTGGCCATCGAGACGGAGGTGCCGATCCAGCGGCTCGAGTCGATCCGCTTCTACGGCGGCCAGCCGCTGTCCGCGCCGCCGGTGGTGGAGCGGATCCTGGACGCGCTGGGCATGCCGCGCGTGGAGCGGGAACCCGCGCCTCCGCTGGAGGGGGCGCGCACATGAGCTGGATGGAGAAGCCGCGCATCCGCATCCCGAAGCTGGAGCGCAACGCGCTGGGGCTGTCGCGCGCGGACTACGAGGGGCGCATGTCCACGCTGTGCGCCGGCTGCGGCCACGACTCGGTGACCGCCGCGATCATCGAGGCGTTCTTCCAGCTGGGCATCGAGCCGCACCGCGTGGCCAAGCTGAGCGGCATCGGCTGCAGCGCCAAGACGCCGACGTATTTCCTGCAGTCGGCGCACGGCTTCAACGGCGTGCACGGGCGCATGCCCGCGCTGGCCGCGGGCGCGGCGGCCGCCAACCGCGGCATGACCTACATCGGCGTGTCCGGCGACGGCGACTCGCTGTCCATCGGTATCGGCCAGTTGTGCCACGCGATCCGCCGCAACGTGGACATGCTCTACGTGCTGGAGAACAACGGCGTCTACGGCCTCACCAAGGGGCAGTTCTCCGCGTCCGCGGACGTGGGTTCCAAATCCAAGCGCGGCGAGCCGAACGTGATGCCGCCGATCGATCCCGTGTTCCTGGCGCTGTCGCTCGGCGCCACGTTCGTCGCGCGCTCGTTCTCGGGCAACAAGGCGCAGCTCGTGCCGATCCTGCAGGCGGGCATCGCGCACCGCGGCTTCGCGCTGGTGGACGTGATCTCGCCGTGCGTCACGTTCAACGACCACGAGACGTCCACCAAGTCCTATCGCTACACGCGCGAGCACGACCGCGCCGTGTTGGAGGCCGACTTCGTGCCGCTGCGCGCCGCGATCGAGGTGAACGGCGGGAACGGCGGGAACGGCGGCAACCGCGGCAACGGCGGCAAAGACGGCAACGGCCTGGGGCGGATGCGGGATGTGACCATGCACGATGGCAGCATCGTCCGTTTTCGGGGCGTGCCGGGCGACTACGATCCCACGGACCGCGATGCCGTGTGGCGCTACCTGCGCGAGCGGCAGGCGGCGGGGGAGGTGGCGACGGGGCTGCTGTACCTGGACCCCGCCAGCGCCGACATGCACGAGGTGCTGGGTACGCCCGACGCGCCGCTGGTCGCTCTGCCGTACGCGTCGCTCTGTCCGGGCGCCGCGGCGCTGGACGCGCTGATGGAGGAGTTCCGCTAGCGGAGTCCCGCGGGCACCTGCCGCAGGTGCCCGGCGCTCGCCGGACCGATCAGAGCGCCGCAGACCGCGGCGGCCGGGGCGCCCGCCGCGCCCCGGCGGTGAACGAAGTCGACTATGTTCAGCCATGTACAACACCTGCCTCTTCTGCAATCGACCGCTCGGCGCCAACCAGGTGATCGAGGAGTTCCCGGTGGGACGTCGGCTGGCGTTCGACGGGGAGAAGGGCCGGCTGTGGGTGGTGTGTCGCGCGTGCGAGCGCTGGAACCTCTCGCCGCTGGAGGAGCGCTGGGAGGCGGTCGAGGCGTGCGAGCGCATCTTCCGCGACACGCGGCTGCGCGTATCGACCGAGAACATCGGGCTGGCCAGGCACGGGGAGGGGCTGGAGCTGGTGCGCGTGGGTCGACCGCTGCGCCCGGAGTTCGCCGCGTGGCGCTACGGCGACCAGTTCGGCCGGCGCCGCAAGCGCGCGATGGCGTACGGTGCAGGCGCGACCGCGCTCGGGCTGGGCGTGTACTTCGGCGGCGCGATGCTGACCGGCGGCGTCGGCATGGGCGGCTTCTGGCTCTGGCAGGCGGTGGACTCGCTGATCGATCGCCGCACCGCGGCACGGCTGGTGACGCCGGAGGGCCGGCTGGTGCGGCTCGGCCGCGAGGACCTGAAGCAGGTGCGGCTGCGCCCGGCCTCCGGGGATCAGGGCTTCCGGTTGATCGTCAAGAAGGGGCGCCGCAGGCACGAGTTCGAGGGCGTCGACGCGCGGCGGGCAGCCAGCCGCGTCGTGCCGCGCATCAACCGGCGCGGCGGCAGCCGCGACAGCGTGCGGGCAGCGGTCGCCGAGATCGAGCGGGAAGGCCATCCCGAGAAGTACCTGGCTCACCTGGTGGACGGCGACCGCTTCCGCAGCCGCATGGGCGTGCCCGGCTACATCAACAAGATGCCGGCGCCCACGAAGCTGGCGCTGGAAATGGCGCTGCACGAAGAGGACGAGCGCCGCGCGCTGGAGGGCGAGCTGTGGCTGCTCGAGCGCGCGTGGAGTGACGCGGAGGAGATCGCCGCGATCGCCGACCGGCTGATCGAACCGCCCGGCACGCGCGAGTTCATCGAGCGGAACCGCGATCCTCGATCCTGATGCTGCGAAGACGGTTCGCCGGCGCGGCCGTCGCGGTCGCCCTGCTCCTGCTTCCGGGCTGCGCCGGATCGACGTACGACTCCGGCGTTCGCCCGGAAGAGCTACGCTTTCCGCCGTACTACTCGGGCTGGCCGGCGCCGCTGCAGGGCTGCGCCGCCCACGTCGCCGTCGCCGCCGAGGACGTGAGCTGGCTGGAGGACGACGAGGCGACGGCCCTGCTCCTTGCTCGGATCAACGCGCACCTCGACTCGTTGGGGCACAGCGTGCGGTTGCACCCTGCCGCGCCCGAGCCGCCGTTCCCGCCGCAGGTGTCGTTCGAGCTGGCGGAGCCGGGCATTCATGACTCGCCGGGGCCGATGCGGCTGCAGGCGTACTCGCCGACGGACGACTGGAAGGCATGGGTGGCGGACGAACTGGCGGGAGCGGGAGCGGACGCGCTTCTGCTGATCGAGTTCGGGCACACCTGGCTGTTGCCGGCGGGCGACGTGGTGCGCCTGGGGAGCGAGCACGAGCAGCGGCTGCCACGCGGCACCGACGAGGACGAGCCGCTCATGGCGCTCGTGCTCCGGGGCGCACTCGTGGGTGCGGACGGGCGTGTACGGCGGATCGGTGCCGAGGGAATCGTCGCGGCCGTTCAGGAATCAACGCTGGGCCGTCTGCTCGGCATGGGCCGCAGCATCTCCCGTCGTGATGTGCGGCAGTTGCTGGAGACGCGCCGGACCGACCTGCCTGGTGAGCCGTTACGCTGGCAGGTTGCCCTGGAGACGCTGGTCCGAGAGCTGACCGGCGCGGCCGGCACCTGCGGCGGCGCCACCTGATCTCCGCCGGCCAGGCCTCGCCGCCTGGCATCCTCGCCGGATGCCGTGCACGCTCAAACCGCCTCTCCTTCCCCCACCAACCGGAGCGAAAGGCCATGAATCGACAGTCTCCGATCGAACCGGGCAGGGAATCGCTCGAAGCGGCGCGCGCCTACGAGGCGCTGCACGTCGAGGCGCTGTTCCGCGAATGGGTGGAGCCCGTCCTGGACGCGGCGCAGGTGCGGCCGGGGCAGGCGGTGCTGGACCTCGCCTGCGGCACGGGCGTGCTGGCTCGCGGCGCGCGGGTGCGCGTGGGGGAGGCGGGGTGGGTGGTCGGCGTCGATCCCGACCCGGGCATGCTCGCCGTGGCCGATGAACTGGAGCCGTCGATCGACTGGCGGCCGGACTCGGCGGAGTCGATCCCTGTCGAGGACGACGCGGTCGACGCCGTCGTCAGCCAGTTCGGCATGATGTTCTTTGGCGACCGCTTGGGCGCCGCACGCGAGATGGTGCGCGTGCTGCGGCCGGGCGGACGCGCGGCGGTGGCCGTCTGGGACGCGCTGGAGCGGCAGCCGGCGTATGCCGTCGAGGTGGCGCTGCTGGAGGAGGTGGCGGGCCCGGAGGCCGCCGAGGCGCTGCGTGCGCCTTTCGTGCTGGGGGATGCCGGCCGGCTGCGCGACATCCTCGACCAGGCGGGCTTCGACGACGTCGAGGCGGTGACGCGGATGGGGACGGGGCGCTTTCCCGATGTCCGCACCATGGTTTCCGCCGACCTGCGCGGCTGGCTGCCGGTGATGGGCGTGCACCTCGACGAGCAAACGATCGAACGGGTGCTGGCCGAGGCGGAGCGGCGCCTCGCGGGGTTCACCGACGGCGGCCAGGTCACGTTCGATTCACCGGCGCACATCGTCAGCGGCGTCCGCGCCTGAACCGCTGCTCCGGACGCTTGCCGCCGTCGCCCCACGCCCTAGCTTCGCCTGCGACGATTCCACGCCAAGGAGGCAGTCCGCATGACCGCAGCAGCAGTTCGACTCCAGCTCGCGCTCCTCGCCCTCGTTCCGCTGGCCGCGTGCGGCGGCACGACGCCGCCGGTGCAGGAGCCGTCCACCACGGTAGTCATCTCCGAGCAGTCCGAGGCGCGCGCGGTCGACGCCGAATCGCCGCGCATCGAGTGGGGGCTGGTGATCCACGGCGGTGCGGGCACCATCACGCGCGCGAACATGACGCCGGAGCGGGAGGCCGAGTACCGCGCGAAGATGGAGGAGGCGCTGCGAGCGGGGCACGCGGTGCTGGAGCGCGGCGGCTCGAGCCTGGACGCCGTCGTCGCGACGATCAACCTCATGGAGGACTCGCCGCTGTTCAATGCCGGACGGGGTGCGGTGTTCACGGCGGAGGAGACCAACTCGCTGGACGCGAGCATCATGGACGGCGCCTCGCTGCGGGCCGGCGCGGTGGCGGGCGTCATGCGCGTGAAGAACCCGATCACGCTGGCGCGCGCGGTGATGGAGGAGTCGCCGCACGTGATGCTGTCGGGCGCCGGCGCGGAGGAGTTCGCGACCCTGCAGGGCATCGAGCTCGTCGACCCGTCGTACTTCTACGTCGAGTCACGCTTCCGCGCGCTGCAGCGCGTCAAGGAGCGGGAGCGGCAGCAGGCGGCCGATACGTCGGCGCTGCTGGACGTGGCGCGCAACGACGACAAGTTCGGCACGGTCGGCGCCGTCGCGCTGGACCGGCAGGGTCGCATCGCGGCGGGCACGTCCACGGGCGGCACGACCAACAAGCGGTGGGGCCGCATCGGCGACTCGCCCATCATCGGCGCGGGTACGTATGCCTCCGACGACTGCGGCGTCTCTGCCACCGGCTGGGGCGAGTACTTCATCCGCAACGTGGTCGCCTACGACATCTGCGCACGCGCCGACTACCAGGACATCACGCTGCGCGAGTCGGCACGGCGAATGATCATGGAGCAACTCGAGGCGCAGGAGCCCGAGACAGGCGGCATCATCGCGCTGGACGCGCAGGGCCATGTGATCATGATGCTGAACACGCCCGGCATGTACCGCGGCTGGATCGGCGCGGACGGCGCGCCCAACACCGAGATCTACCGCTGACCATGCGCGGCCGGCGCGACCCGGTGCGCACGGCCGCGGTCTCCGCACCGGCCGAGCGGACGCGGTGAGGATCGGCATCGCCAAGCCGCGCCGCGGCGCGGGCGGCGGTACCACAATGGCGCTCAACCTCGCCGTCGGCCTGCGCGAGCGCGGCCACGAACTCTTCGTGATGGCGCACCCGCGCGCTCTGATCCGCCAGCGCGCGCACGAGCTGGGCATACCCGTGGATCCGGTGCTGTTCGGCGGCGATATCCGGCCGCTGCCGCGCGCGCTCTCCTGGCTCGCGTTGCGCCGCCGGCGGCCGGACGTGCTGCTGGTCAACGTGGCGCGGCCGCCCGACCTGGACTACTGCGCAGGACCGGCGCTCCGCCTCGGCATCCCGGTGGTCGCGCGGCGCGGACTGGCGGGCGAGCTGCGGCTGACGGACACGCAGCGCGCGCTGTTCCGACGCGTGCGCTGGATCGCCGTATCGCAGGCGATCGGTCGCGAGCTGGAGCAGGCACTGCCGGGGGAGGAGCCGCCGACCGTGATTCCCAACGGCACGGACCTCGATCGCATCGAGGCCGAGCCGGCCGCCGACCTCGGCCTGCCGGACGGAGCGCTGGCGATCGGATTCGTCGGCCGGCTGCACCTGGAAAAGGGCATCGCCGAGCTGGGCGCGGCCTGGCCAGGCGTTGCGGACGCGATGCCCCACGCGCATCTGCTCATCGCCGGCAGGGGCGAGCACGAGGCGACCCTGCGCCAGGCGCTGGCCGGCGCGCCGCGCGTCCACTGGCTCGGCTTCCGCCGCGACGCCGTCGCCGTGCAGAAGGCGCTGGACCTGCTGGTGCTGCCCACGCACCGCGAAGGCTTCCCCAACGTGATCGTGGAGGCGATGGCCGCGGGCGTGCCGGTCCTGTCGACGGCGGTGGACGGCCCGATCGAGGCGGTGGTCGACGACGTGACCGGCCGCCTGATCCCGCCGCGCGACCCGCACGCGCTGACCGAAGCGATGATCGCGCTCGCGCGCGACGAAGCCGCGCGGAAGCGGATGGGCGCGGCCGGAAAGCAGCAGGCCGCGGAACGCTTCGACTGGACGCGTGTGCTGGACGACTACGAGACCGCGCTGGCGCGGGCGGCCGAGGCCGGACCGCTCGGGTGAAACGGAGGCGGTGGCGGAAAACCTCTGCCGGTCGTTTCGCACCTCCACATAGCGCTTCCGGCCGCCCCCATGGTCGTTCGCGCCGCGGCGAGCGGCTAGGCGTCCCTGCCTGCAGCCCGTCTGGCGCTGTCCGCGGGAACTGTTGGTAACGACGCGGCGCCGGATCGCGCGCTTTGCCTCCACGACCCGCTCCCGCACACCTGTCCGGGGCCGAGCCTCGACGCCGGCGTTGCCCAAGGACCACGACGGGCAGGGCGCGGTTGCAACCCTTTCCGGCTGCTCCAGGACGGATGCCCGTGGGTCCGGCGCTGGCGGGAGGGCGATACCCGCAGCGCCAAGTCCGCGGGACCAACAGTTCCCGCGGACAGAGCCAGAGGAGTCGAAAAAGGGAGGGGCCGGCCCCGACCCTCGGCGGAATGTTCTCGCCGCCCCGGCGGAACGCGCTGTCGCCGGGGCGCGGTGCCCGTCGGGTCGCGCGGCCGGTCGGTGAGGCGTGGCGGCTAGCTCGCCAGCAGCTTTGCGACGGCGCCGGTCAACTCCTCGGGGGTGAATGGCTTGGGCAGCACGTCGTCCGCGCCGAGCAGCGCGGCGTCGGCCAGCGCGTCCAGCATCCTGCCGCCTGCGCCGCCGGAGACGGCGAGGATGCGCGTGCCGCCGTCCACGTCGCGCAGCATCTGCATTGTTTCGAGGCCGTCCTGTTCCGGCATGAACAGGTCGGTCACGACCAGGTCCGCGCGCCGCTGGCGGTGGAGCTGCGCGGCGGTCGCGCCGTCGGCCGTCGAGCGCACGTCGTGCCCGGCGCGGGTCAGGATGCGCGCCATCAGGTCGCGCACGGAGTCCTCGTCGTCCACCACGATGATGCTGGCCATGGCTCGGAAGTAGAGGGGCGAGCGGCCGGGAAGCAAGGTTCGGGGGATCGGGCCTGGTAGCTGGTGGCCGATCGTTGGTCGCCGACAGGTGATCGTCAGCGGCCGGCTCCCCGCTTGGCGCCGCCTGCACTCGCCGCCTACCATACGGCCACTCCACGAACCCGAGCCCCGAGCCGCCATGCGAAACGTACGCGCCCGCACGTCCACCCTCGCGCTCCTGCTCCTGCTGCTCGCTGGCGCGGTCTCGCCGGCCCTCGCCCAGCAGCTCACGGTGGAGCGGCTGTTCGGCACGGACGAATTCGCCGTGCGCGGCATCGGTCCGATCCAGTGGATCGAGGGCGGCGCGCGCTACACCATGCTGCGGCCGGACAGCGCGGGCGTGCTGGACCTGGTCGCGGAGGACCCGGTGGGCGGCACGCTGGTACTGGCGCGCGGCGCGACCATGGTCCGGACGGAGGGGGGCGATCCGATCGACATCGAGGACTACTGGTGGTCGGCGGACGAGCGGCGGCTGCTGCTGTTCACCAACAGCGAGCGGGTGTGGCGGCAGAACACGCTGGGCGAGTACTGGGTCTACGACCTGGACACGGAGCGGCTGACGCCGGTCTCGCCGGAGGGCAAGCAGATGTTCGCCAAGTTCTCGCCCGACGGCTCGCGCGTGGGCTTCGTGCGCGACAACGACCTGTGGGTCATGGACGTGGCCAGCGGGCAGGTCACTCGCCTCACGCACGACGGCAGCGCGACGATCATCAACGGCACCACCGACTGGGTCTACGAGGAGGAATTCGACCTGCGCGACGCGTGGCGCTGGAGCCCGGACGGCCGTCGCATCGCGTTCTGGCGCTTCGACCAGAGCGCCGTCGGCGAGTTCCCGCTGCTGGACTACATGCAGCTCTACGAGGAGCCGATGGAGCTGCGCTACCCCAAGGCGGGCACGCCCAACTCGACGGTGCGCATCGGGGTGGTGGACGTCGCGTCGGGCGAGACGACCTGGATCGAGCCGGGCGCAGGCGAGTGGGAGTACATCGCGCGCATGGACTGGGCGGGCAGTTCGGACGAGCTGACCTTCCAGCGGCTGCCCCGCTGGCAGAACCGCATCGACGTCATGATCGCCGACGCGCGCACGGGCGAGAGCCGCGTGCTGTTCAGCGACACCGATTCCGCGTGGGTCGACGTGGACGACGACATGACGTGGATCGACGATGGCCGCCGCTTCATCTGGTCCAGCGAGCGCGACGGCTGGAACCAGCTGTACCTGCACGACCGCGACGGCTCGGTCGTGCGGCAGATCACGAGCGGCGACTGGGACGTGACCGCGTTCCACGGCGTGGACGAGGAGGCCGGCTGGGTCTACTTCAGCGCGGCGGAGCGCAGCCCGCTGGAGCGGCACCTGTACCGCATCCGCCTCGACGGCACGGGCATGCGCCGCATCACGCGCGAGCCGGGCACGCACAGCGTGTCGATGGCGCCGGGCGGCGATCACTTCATCGACGTGTACTCGACCGCGGAGAACCCGCCGGTCACGCGGTTGCACCGCGCCGACGGCACGCTGGTGCGCGAGCTGCGCGAGAACGGGCAGGTACGCCGCAACCTGGCGTCGGCGCGCGTGCGTTCGCCCGAGTTCTTCACGATGGAGGCGGAGGACGGGACGACGCTGAACGGCTGGATGATCAAGCCGCCGAACTTCGACGCCTCCAGGCGCTGGCCGGTGTTGATGTACGTGTACGGCGGCCCCGGCTCACAGACGGTGACGGACGGCTGGGGCGGGTTCCGCTACCTGTGGCACCAGCTGCTGGCCGAGCGCGGCTACATCGTGGCCAGCGTGGACAACCGCGGCACGGGCGCGCGCGGCCGCGACTTCAGGAAGATCGTCTACCAGGACCTGGGCGCGTGGGAGTCGCGCGACCAGGTCGCCGCGGCGCAGTGGCTCGGGTCGCTGCCGTACGTGGACCGCGACCGCATCGGCATCTGGGGCTGGAGCTACGGCGGCTACATGACCGCGCTGGCGATGATGAAGGAGGGCGCGCCGTTCCGCGCCGGCATCAGCGTCGCGCCCGTCACCGACTGGCGGCTCTACGACACCATCTACACCGAGCGCTTCATGCGCACGCCGCAGGCGAACCCGGAGGGCTACGAGAGGAGCGCGCCGACCGCGCACGCCGCGCGGCTGGAGGGCGACCTGCTGCTGATCCACGGCACCGGCGACGACAACGTGCACTACCAGAACGCCGTGCAGCTGACCGACGCGCTGATCGAGGCCGGCAAGCAGTTCGACCTGATGTTCTACCCGAACCGCACCCACAGCATCGCCGGCGGCAACACCCGCGTGCACCTGTTCACGCTGATGACCGAATGGCTGGCCGAGCACCTGCCGGCCGGAGCCGCACCCGCAACTTGAACGGCGGGCTTGGGGCTTGGGGCTTGGGGCTTGGGGCTTGGGGCTTGGGGCGTCCGGCATTTGGCATCGCCCTTCGCGACCATCGGCCGCCGCCCATCGCCTCGGCCATCGGCCGTCGCCTCGGCCCCGCCCTCGTACAAACGGAGAGGCGTCCGACACTGGCCGGACGCCTCTCCGTTCACTCAGCCAGCGGGCGCCTCACCCAGGCCCCAGGCCCCAAGCCCCAAGCCCCAAGCCCCAAGCCCCAAGCCCGAAACTTCAGTGTCCTTCGGGCTCTCCCTGCGGCACCTCTTCGACCTGCTCGCCGCCCGCGCCATGACCGGCGTCCTCGCCGTGATCGTCGGCGGGGCCGTGGCCGAGCGCCTCGGGCGGCAGGTGGTGCGGCTCGGCGGTGGCCCAGTCCGGCTCGCGGAACGGGCCGCCGGCGGGCACGACCTGGAGCTCGAACCAGTCGCCGGTCCGGCGGTCCATCGTGTAGAGCCGGTCGTAGGGCGGCTCGTCCCAGGACAGCGCGCTGAACGCCTGGCCGCCGAAGGAGCCGACCGGGCGCATCATGTCCGGCGCCACGTCCTGCGGGCGGCCGGACGGGATGTAGACGCGGCCGGAGATGGCGACGGGGCGGCGCATTTCGGCGCCCAGTTCGCCGGCGCCCGCGACGGGTGCGGTGGTCTCCGCGCCCGCCACCACGTGCGCGGCCGCGGCGCTGGTCGGATGCACCGCCATCACCAGGGCCGAGGGCGCGCGGTCGCGCGCGGCCTCGAACTCCAGGTTGCGGTCCTCGAGGCCGACGTCCTCGCAGGCGGCCAGGGTCGTCGTCGCGGCGAGTGCTACGATCAGTCGCTTGTCCATCGCTCCAATGTCCGGTCGGTTGCCCTGTCGCCCCGCTTCCGTTCGCTGGAAGCTGGAGGCTGGCAGCTGGAGGGTGATGTTTGACTCCCGCAGCGCACTCGCGCAAGCTTGCGCCCCGAACGGCCGCGCGGAGGCGCCGCCGGTCCGCCACAACAGGAGGCAGCATGCGCATCGCTCTGGATCCCGTTCCTCTCGTGCTCGGCATCTACGCCCACGTCGGCGCCCTGCTGGGCGAGGCGTCGCGCGAGCACCAGGGGACCGACCCGGAGGCGCTGGGCCGTCGCTTCGGCCGGCAGCGGGAGGACAAGGCCGACAAGGAGGTGCAGCGGCTGATCCGCGGCCTGCACTCCAACATCAAGACGGCCGACAAGCTGCTGAAGAAGACGGGCGACGTCTGGAAGATCTCGCAGGAGACCGACCTGGTCGACCTGGTCGTGCATCGCCGCGGCGACGCGCCGGACCCGCAGAGCTACGTGCTGCTGCGGCCCGCCGAGGTGAAGCCGCTGCTGCTCGCGGTCGCCGAGGCGGGCAAGGGCACGGGTGAGGCGGACGAGACGCTGGACGAGCTGCGCGCGGCCGCCGGCGGCATGGAAGGGCGCGGCCGCGACTACCTGATGTTCGGCTTCTCGCCCTGGGAGGGGTAGCCGGGGTCGGGGGTGCGGCGAGCTAGAGCGCTGCGACCACGCGCTCGCCCATCACCTCGACCTGCCAGCGGCGCACACCCTCGACCTCGGCCAGTTCCGCCGTCGACGCGGGCTGCGCGCGGGCGATGGTCTCGAGCTGGTGGCGCGGCATCAGGAAGCCGCGGTCGAGCGACAGCTGGTCGGCGAACTCGTCGCGCACGGCCTTGAGCCGGTCCACCCGCTCGTCCAGTTCGGGGTCGTAGGGGCGACGCGGCCCGCGCTTCGGCCGCTCCGGCAGCTCCGCCTCCGGCAGGTCGAGGGCGCGCTTCACCGCAGCCATGAGCGCCTTGCCGTGCCGTCGGGCGTTGCCGTCGCCCACGCCCTTGATCGCCGCCAGCTCGTCGGTGCTGCGCGGCTGTGCGCTGGCGATGCCGAGCAGCGCGTCGTTGCCCAGCACGCGGAACGTCGCCTGGTCCCGCTCGGCGGCCACGCTCTCGCGCCACGCGTGCACCTCGCGCAGCACGCCGAGCGAGCGCCGGTCCAGGTCGCGCGCGCCCTTGAGGCGCCAGGCGTCCTCGTCACCGTCGCCAGAGCCGTTCTCCCACAGCGTGCGCTCGCGCAGCCGGAACTCCTCCTCGGCCCACGCCAGGCGGCCGGCCTTCACCAGTTCGTCGCGCAGCACGTCACGCAGGTCGGGCAGGTAGCGCGTGTCCTCGGCCGCGTACTCGATCATGTCCTGCGGCAGCGGCCTGCGCGCCCAGTCGGCGCGCTGGTACTTCTTGGGTATGGTGACGTCCAGGTGCCGCTCGAGCAGGCTGGCCAGGCCGAGGCCCGGCTCGCCCAGGAACTCGGCCGCGATCTTGGTATCGAACAGCCCGCGCACCTCGAAGCCGTAGTCGCGGTGCAGCAGGCGCAGGTCGTAGTCGGCGTCGTGGAAGACGACCTCGACTGCCGTCTCCAGCAGCGGCGCACGCAGCGGGTCCAGCCCCTTCAGCGCCAGCGGGTCGACCACCCAGGTGCGCGTGCGCGTGGACAGCTGCACCAGGCTGACCGTGTCCCGGTAGCGATGGTATCCCGCCGCCTCCGTGTCCGCCGCGAAGAGCCCCGCGCTCACGCACTCCGCCGCCGCCTGCTTCAGCCCGTCGTTCGATTCGATGTATTCCATCCGTCGTCCCCAAAGCCCAAAGCCCAAAGCCCAACGCCCAACGCCCAAAGCCCAAAGCCCAACGCCGGCACTGGCACGTCGGGGCGCCGGCCCGCATCCTACGACCCCGGCGCGGAAACTGCACCCTGCGGTGACCCCGCACGAATCGGACGAACCGACCGAGATTCCACGTGAGGACGAAGATCGTCGCGACGCTCGGCCCTGCCAGCGCGACCCCGGAGCGGGTGCTGCAGCTGGCAGGGGAGGGCGTGAGCGTTTTCCGCATCAACATGGCGCACGGCACCCGCGAGGAGCTGCCGAGGCGCGTGAAATGGATCCGCGACGCGGCGGAGACGCTGGACCGCGCGATCGCGGTGCTGGCGGACCTGGCCGGACCCAAGATCCGCGTCGGCGACCTGCCCGACCCGATCGAGCTGATCGAGGGCAGGACCGTGGTCTTCGCGCCGGAGGCCGAGGCGGACGGTGAAGAGATCCCGTCGACCTACGAACGGCTGGCGCACGACGTCGCGCCCGGCAACCGCATCCTGCTGGACGACGGGCTGATGGAGCTGGTCGTGGAGGCGGTGGATGGCGAGCGTGTACGCTGCACCGTAGTGCAGGGCGGGCGGCTGCTGCCCAACAAGGGGCTGAACCTGCCGGGCATCCGTGTCAGCGCGCCGGCGCTCACGGACAAGGACAAACTGGACATCGAGGCCGCCGTCGAGGCCGGCGTGGACCTGATCGGTCTCAGCTTCGTACAGCGGCCGGAGGACGTGCTGGACCTGCGCGAGCGGCTGCCGGAGGGTCCGCGCATCGTCGCCAAGATCGAGAAGGACGTGGCGCTGGACAATCTGGCCGCGATCCTGGACGCGACGGACGCGGTCATGGTCGCGCGCGGCGACCTGGGCGTCGAGCTCCCCTTCGAGCAGGTGCCGGTCGCGCAGAAGCGCATCATCCAGATGGCCAACCGCCTGCACCGGCCGGTGATCACGGCCACGCAGATGCTGGAGTCGATGATCGAGTCGCCGCGGCCGACGCGCGCGGAGGCGAGCGATGTGGCCAACGCGCTGTTCGACGGCACGGATGCCGTGATGCTGTCGGGCGAGACCGCGGCCGGCCGCTACCCGATCGAGGCGGTGCAGGCGATGCGTCGCATCATCCGCGAGATCGAGCAGACTGCCGCGTTCGACCAGGGCCCCAAGTACGACGTGCCGCTGGACGAGCCGGCGGACGGCGAGACGCCGACGGAGTTCGCCGTCGCCGCCGCGACGGTGCAGGCTGCGCGCATGGTCGGCGCCGCGGCGATCGTCAGCCTGACGCGCTTCGGCGGCACGGCGCGGCTGGTGTCCAGCTACCGGCCGAACGTGCCGATCCTGGGCGTCACGCACGACGAGCGGACCTATCGTCAGCTCGCGCTGGCCTGGGGCGTGCGCCCGCTGCTCTGTCCGACCGCGCCCGCCTACGACCACATGGTCGGCTGGGCGCGCCACTGGCTGCTCGAGAAGGGCGTCGGCCAGCCGGGGCAGCGCTTCGTCGTGACCGCCGGCTTCCCGTTCCACGTCTCCGGTTCGACCAACATGCTGCGCGTCGAACAGCTCTGAGCCCGTGCGACTCCGTTTCCTCGGCACGGGCACGTCGTTCGGCATCCCCGTGCTCGGCTGCGACTGCGCGACCTGCCGCTCGGACGACCCGCGCGACCGGCGCACGCGCCACGGCGCGCTGATCGAAGGCGACGACGGCGCGCGGCTGCTGATCGACACGCCGCCCGAGCTGCGGCTCCAGCTGCTGGACGCGCGCGTGGACCGCGTGGACGCCGTGTGGATCACCCACTGCCACGCCGACCACACCCACGGCATCGACGACCTGCGCGCGTTCACCGTGCGCGGCCGGGCGCCGCTGCCGATCCACGCGCCCGCCGCCTGCGCGGACGACCTGCGCACCCGCTTCCGCTACGTCTTCGATCGCGACATGCGGCCCGAGGCCGGCACGTCGCGGCCGGAGCTGATGCTGCACGCGCTCGACCCGGACCGGCCGCTGCGCGTCGGCTCGCTCGAGGCGATGCCGCTGCCCGTGAAGCACGGCCGCACGACCGTGCTGGGGGTGCGCTGCGGCGGGCTCGGCTACGTGACCGATGCCAAGAGCCTGCCCGACGAGACCCTGCGGCGGCTGGAAGGCGTGCACGTGCTCGTGCTCAATGCGCTCTGGTTCGGCAACCCGCACCCCACGCACCTGAACGTCGAGGAGGCCGTCGAGCTGGCCGGCCGCATCGGCGCCGAACGCACGTTCCTGACGCACCTGACCCACCGCACCTCGTTCGACGAGCTGGAACGGCGCCTGCCGCCGAACGTCCGGCCCGCGTACGACGGGCTGGTGGTCGACATCTGATACGGAGGCAGGCGATGGACGATCGGATCGTTCTGGAATACGACGGCATGATGAGCGAGCGGCTGGACGGCCGCGGTATCGCGGCCGAGCGGCTGGACGCGCTGGAGCCCCGCTTCCGCGAGATCCAGGCGGACGTGCGGCGCCGCCGCGACCACGGCGAGCTCGGCTTCTATGCGCTGGCCTACGACGACGAGCTCGTCCGCTCGGTGCAGGAGCTGACCGACACGCTGCAGCAGTTCGAGGTGCTGGTCGTGCTCGGCATCGGCGGCTCCGCGCTCGGCACGACCGCCCTGCGCGAGGCGCTGCGACCGCCACTCTGGAACGAGCTGGACGACGAGGCGCGCGACCACTATCCGCGCCTGTACGTGCTGGACAACGTCGACCCCGCCACGATCGCCGCGCTGCTGGACCGGCTGGAGCCCGGCCGCACCCTGTTCAACGTGGTGAGCAAGTCGGGGTCGACGGCCGAGACCATGGCGCAGTTCCTGGTCGTGCGCGACTGGCTGAAGCGCGCGCTCGGGGAGGACTACCGGCGGCATCTGGTCTTCACGACCGATGCAGAGCAGGGCAACCTGCGCCGCATCGCCGACGACGAAGGCATCGCCAGCCTGGTCGTGCCCGACAACGTGGGCGGGCGCTTCAGCGTGCTGTCCGCGGTCGGGCTCTTCCCGGCCGGCATCGTCGGCATCGACATCGGCGAGCTGGTCGCCGGCGCCCGCGCCATGACCGAGCGCTGCGACACGAACGAGCTGCGCGAGAATCCCGCCGGCCTGTTCGCCGCGCTGCAGTGGCTGGCGCACGAGGAGGCGGGCGCGCCGATCCACGTGATGATGCCCTACATCGACCGGCTGCTCGCGATCGGCGACTGGTTCCGCCAGCTCTGGGCGGAAAGCCTGGGCAAGCGGCTGGACCGCGCAGGGCAGGAGGTGTTCCGCGGGCCCACGCCCGTCACCGCGCTCGGCGCCACCGACCAGCACTCGCAGATCCAGCTGTTCATGGAGGGCCCGTTCGACAAGACGGTGACGTTCGTGACCGCCGGCGACGCGACGGACCTGGCGATCCCCGAGGCGTACCCGGATCTGAAGGGCATCTCCTACCTCGGCGGCCATACCCTGGGCGAGCTGCTGCGCGCCGAGCAGGCGGCCACTGCGGCCGCGCTCACGCGCCACGGCCGCATGAACATGACGCTCGCGCTGCCGCGCGTGAGCGCGCACACCGTCGGCCAGCTGCTCGTGCTGCTCGAGATCGCCACCGTCTACGCCGGCGCGCTCTACGACGTCGACCCGCTCGACCAGCCCGGTGTCGAACTCGGCAAGCAGCTCACCTACGGGCTGATGGGCCGCCCCGGCTACGAGGCCGAGACGCTGGAGTCCGCGCCCGACCGCTTCCGCTGCGCATGATGGGCGCGCGCCGCGCTACCCGCGGGCACTCTGCGCCGTGATCGGCTATCAGGACGGGCGCTGGCTGCCGCAGGCCCAGATCGCGGTTTCGATCGAGGACCCCGGCCTGCTGGTCGGCGACGGCGTGTTCGAGTCGGTGCGGCTGCACCGCCGCGCGCTCTACCGCCTGGACGCGCACCTGGAGCGGCTGGAGGGCAGCGCCCAGGTGCTGCGCATCGAGTTGCCGCCCCGCGACGAACTGGCCGGCGTGCTCCGCGATCTGTGTCGCCGGAACGACGTCGCCGAGGCGGCCGCGCGCCTGCTCGTCACGCGCGGCGCGCGCGGCAGGCCGTCGATCATGGCCACGCTGCGTCCCGTGTCGAAGGACTGGGAAGCGCGCGCCGCGCGCGGCTGGCGCCTGGTCACCGCGCGCACCCGGCACCCCGATCCTGAGACGCTGCCCCCGGCGCTGAAAAGCCTGGGCCGCGTGCACTCGGTGCTGGCGCGCATGGAGGCGGCCGACGCGGGCGTGGATGACGCGCTGCTGCTCGCGCACGACGGCGCCGTCGCCGAGGGCCCGACCTGGAACTTCTTCTTCCGGCTCGACGGCGGCTGGTGCACCGCATCGGTCGACGTGGGCGTGCTGCCCGGCGTCACGCGAACGAGCCTCGTCGACGTGATGACGGCCGCGGGCGAGCGAGCTGAGGCGGGGCGCTGGCCCGCAGCGCGCCTGCTCGACGCCGATGCCGCGTTCGCGACGATGAGCAGCATGGGCGCCGTGCCCGTCGTGGCACTGGACGGCCGGGAGCTGCCCGCCTCCCGCGAGGCGACCGCCCCGCTGCAGCAGGCGTACTGGCAGCAGGTGCGTGCGGAAGCGCAGCCGGTCGACGATTAGAGAGGGCGTTTCCGGCCGGACGGCCGAGGAAGACCCCTCCTCCCACAGCCCCTCTGGCTCTGTCTGCGGGTAGTGTTGGTGTGGCGACGCATCCTGCCATTCCTCTGCCCCGGTGACTCCTCCATCCTCGGCGCATGCTGACCCGCGCCCACCACGGATCATCGCGGCCACGTCCGACCTGGCCGGCCGATGCCGCAGCCGATGCCGCAGACGTCCGCCTCGCCAATACCGTCGCCTATCTGCGCTTCCCGCTCCGTGCGGAGCACGGCGGTGGGCTGCCCGACGCGTCACGCTGCCCTCGCTGTGGCGGTCGTCGCGTTCAGAAGTGGGGTCGCTTCGCGGGTCGACAGCGGTTCCGCTGCCGCGACTGTCGCAGGACGTACAGCACCTTCACGGGGACGCCGCTCCGCTACCTGAAGCGGGCGGACCGCTGGCGCGCCTTCCTATGGTGCATGGAGGGCCGGCTCACGGTCCGCCGCGCGGCAAGCGTTCTCGACGTCCACCGGAACACCGCGCTGCGCTGGCGCCACCGCCTGCTCGACCACTGGCGTCTGGAGCCGCATCGCCGCCTGCGCGGTCGCATCGAGGTCGGCGAGCTCTGGCTGCCACTCAACGAGAAGGGCAGCCGTTGTCTGCTGCGCCTGCCGAGACGACACGGCTACGAGCCCGGCCGCACGGGCGAGGAGGTGCAACGCGTCCGCCTGGTCGTGGCGATGCAGACGGTGACGCTGCCCGCGCCGATCGGAAACAGGGATCCGCATACGCCGGCCGCGCGTGACGCCGCCGCCGCCGCGATGCATGCCAACGCACCGCTTGCCACCGACCCAGGCATCGACCGCATCCTCGAGCTGTCGATCCAGCGGTGCGGCATGTCTCATCCCGGCCGATTCGACTACCTCGCCCTGCTGGGGTCGCGCGTGGTCGAGGTCGACGAGATCGTGGCGACGCGGGGCCCGCTCCTCCCACTGGTCGGGTTCGCACGCAGCCTCGGCGTCGCCCATCGACGGCAGAGACACGACTACTGGAACGGTGGTATGTACCGCATCCAGCGGGAGTTGCGGCGCTGGTTGCGCCCGTTGCGCGGCGTGGCCACGCAGCGGCTCGACAACTACCTGGAGTGGTTCCGGCGCGATCGCCTGGCGCCGGCGTTGTGACGCGAGCGACCGCGCCGGCAGCGGCGACGATCGACGGCTCCCGGCTTTCGTCCAGATCACCGCTCGCGCGCCTCGCCCGATCTGCCGCTCCTGCATGCTGGCGACCCAGTAGGTCGGCGCAGCGGCCGCACATGCAGGGTTCGGAAGCAGTGACTCCAGTTCGACCTGGCTCGCTCGCTCCGGTTTCCGCGCACCAACACTTCCCGCGGACAGAGCCATAGGGGTCGTGGGAGGGGGGCGGCGGAGAGGGTGGGGCCGAGGACTCGAGGCGGGACCGGCTTCGGCTCTGGTCTCGCGACCGAGGCCTCCGTGGCGGCGGTATCGGCCGGTGGCGCCGTGCGCGTGACGTCGCCACCGGGAACGGATGTTGCACCTGCGGCGCCGATCCGGAGCACCTCCGCACCGTCCGTGCGGAGCACCATGACCCCGAGCCCGATGCCGACGTGTCCGTGACGCCGCTCGAGATCCAGGCCAACCGGCTGGACCTCCTGAGCCGCCTTGCCGGCGATATCAGCCACGAGATCAAGAACCCGCTGCATGCGATGGTGATCAATCTCGAGCTGGTGCGGCGGCGCGTGGAGAAGGGGGAGCGGGAGGGTGCGCTCGAGCGCGTTGCCATCGTGGAGCAGGAGGTGGCGAAGGTGCACGGGCTGACGCACGCGCTGATCGAGGCGTTGCGTCCGCCGCGCGAGGTCGACACGGTATCCGTGCCTGCGCGCGTGGTCGAGGAGATCGTGCCGCTGCTGGCGGCGCGGGCGCGCCTGGCGCGCGTCGACTTCAGCGCGGAGCCGGGAGCAGACGCGGTACGCGTGGATCTGTCGCCGCATCTTCTGCGGCAGGCGCTGCTGAACCTGTTCGACCGGGGCGTGCGTGCCGCGGGCGTGGGTGGCACCGTTCGTCTCGAACTGGACTTCGACGAGCGGATGGTCAGCATCACGATCGCCGACAGCGGCGTGGCGCCCGAGCCGTATCTGCCGGAGGCGGAGCAGGAGCCGGTCGGACTCCGTTTCGCTCATGCGCTGGCGGTGACGGCCGGCGGCGAGGTGATCGTGCAGAGCGGCGAGGAGCCGCTGCGGGCACGGGTGATCCTGCGGCTGCCGCGCACCGGCTCGGCTTGACCCCCCGGCGCGCGCGCCGGTACACTTTCCACAATCGCAGAACCCCCCGAATCGTGAAGAGCCCCATGTCCCAGGGGAAACTCCTGATCGCGGACGACGAGAAGCACGTCGCCGAAGGTCTACAGATGCTGCTGGCCGAGGAGGGTTTCGATACCGAAACCGCCACGGACGGCAAGGAAGCGTGGGAGAAGGTCCAGCAGGCGGAGTACGCGCTCGTGCTCGCGGACCTGAACATGCCCAAGATGAGCGGTCTCGAGCTGTTCGCGAAGATGCGCGAGGCCGACATCGACTCGGAGTTCATCGTCATCACCGGCTCGGCCACGGTCGATTCGGCGGTCGAGGCGATGCGCAGCGGCGCTTACGACTACCTGACGAAGCCGCTCGACATGGAGCGGCTGCGCGCGCTGGTCTCGCGCGCGGCGGAGAAGTACCACGTCAAGACGGCCAACCGTCGCCTGCGCCAGCAGCTCGAGGAGCTGACGCGCGTTGGCGACATGATCGGCCAGTCCGAGGAGATGCGGCGCGTCTTCGAGGTGATCGAGGCGATCGCCGAGTCGGACGCGAGCGTGCTGATCGTGGGCGAGAGCGGCACCGGCAAGGAGCTGGTGGCGCGTGCGCTGCACGACAAGTCCAGCCGCAAGAAGGGCCCGTTCATCGCGCTGAACTGCGGCGCGTTCCCGCGCGAGATCCTGGAGAACGAGCTGTTCGGCCACGAGAAGGGCGCGTTCACGGGCGCGACCAACGAGAAGGCCGGCGCGTTCGAGATGGCCGATGGCGGCACGCTGTTCCTGGACGAGGTCGCCGAGATGGAGCCGGACGTGCAGGTCAAGTTCCTGCGCGCGCTGGAGGGCCGCGCGTTCCGGCGTCTGGGTGGCAAGAAGGAGATCGCCGTCGACATCCGGGTCGTCGCCGCGACCAACCGCGACGTCGAGGAGGCTCTCAAGGACGGCGACCTGCGCGAGGACCTCTACCACCGCCTGGCCGTCATCCCGATCTACCTGCCGCCGCTGCGCGACCGCGAGGGCGACGTCCGGCTCATCTCGGCCGAGTTCCTGCGCCAGTTCGCGGAGCGGCAGGGCAAGAAGATCGAGGGCTTCACCGACGGCGCGCTCGAGTACCTCGAGACGTATCCCTGGCCGGGCAACGTGCGCGAACTGCGCAACGCGATCGAGCGTGCGGTGATCCTGGCGCGCGGCGACCGGATCGAGCCGAGCGACCTGCAGCCGCGGCACCGTCCGCTCGAGGACCGTGAGGTGCGCGTGCACGTCGGCACCTCGCTGGAGGAGGCCGAGAAGCTGATCTCGCTCAAGACCTTCGCATTCACGGGCGGCGACCACGGCAAGACCGCGCGCATCCTGGGCGTCGAGGAGAAGGACCTGCGCGGCCGGCTGGCCAGCTACCTGGAGGAGGGGACCGGCAACGGGACCAAGGCCGCGGCGTCGACCTCCTCGAAGAGTTCGGCGCGGTCGGGCGGCGGCTCCTCGAAGTCGTCGTCCGGCTCCAAGTCGTCCAAATCGACGAAGTCGAGCAAGTCGAGCAAGTCCAGCAAGTCGACGAAGTCGTCGTCGAAATCGAAGTCGGCATCGAAGTCCAAGGGCGCGGCCAAGAAGTCGTCGCGCAGCAGCAAGTCGAAGAAGTAGACCCAGGGGCGGCGCAAGTCCGCCGAGGAGAGCGATGGCACACGAAGACGATCTGCCCGTGGTGGTGATCGAGCGGCGCACCGGCGTCGTGGGACCGTTCCTGTGGGGGGCGCTGCTCGGCTCCCTCGCCACGCTGCTGCTGGCGCCCGGCTCGGGTGACGAGACGCGGCGCGAGCTGGGCCGCAGCGTGCGCCGCCTGCGCGACTCGGCCGATGCCGCGCTGCGCGACGTGCAGGACCGCGTGGGTGATGCGCGCGCGGAGGTCGAGGCGCGCATGGCTGGCGTGCGGGGCGCGTTCGACGCCGGCAAGGACGCGGCGCGCGGTGCGCGCGACGACCTGGGCCGCCGCTACCAGCAGGGCCGCGACGCCGCCCGCACGTCCTACCGCACCACCTCGGGCCCGGCCGCCGGGGGCACGGCGGCCGGCGCCGGCGAGGACGAAGAGGAGTAGCCGGGCATCGCCACGCCGGAAGACGGCCGCTTCCGCCGGGGCACGGACAGCGCCCGGCGCTTCCTGGCGCTGGTGTACCAGAAGGCCGGCGAGGACAACATCTTCTTCCTCGCCGGCGCGATCGCGTTCAACGTGCTGGTCGCGTTCGTGCCGCTGATCCTGGCGGTGATCGGGATCGCGGGCACGGTGCTCCGGCAGCAGAACGTCGACCCGACCGGGCTGCTGCTCGGCTACATCATGGACGCGCTGCCCGACGCGGGCCCCGACTTCCGCGACCGCATCCGCACGCTGCTCGAGAACTTCACCGAGAGCGCGACGGGCATCCTGGGCATCGGTACGGTCGTCTTCATCTGGCTGGCGACGCGCCTGATCGGCACGCTGCGCACGGTGCTGCGCGAGGTGTTCGACATCGAGCGGGATCGCGGCATCGTCGCGGGCAAGCTGTTCGACTTCAAGATGGTGGTCGCGGCCGGGTCGCTGTTCGCGCTCAACGTCGGCATCACCGTGCTGCTGGAAGTGCTCGGCCGTTACGGCAAGAACGTGTTCGGCTTCGAGGGCGCGGCCGTGGACTACTTCAACTTCGTCTGGGCGCAGCTGCTGGCCTTCGCCTTCATCTGGGCGATGTTCCTGGTCATCTACCGCTACCTCCCCGCCAGGAAGGTGAGCTGGAGGACGGGGCTGATCGCGGCCACCTTCACCGCCGTGCTGTTCGAGCTGATGAAGCAGGCGTTCAGCTGGTACGCCAGCGTGGCCGACTACGGCTCCGTGTACGGCAACCTGACCTTCCTGCTCATCCTCGTGCTCTGGATCTATTACACCTCGGTGGTGTTCATCCTGGGCGGCGAGGTCGCGCAGGTGGCGGCCATGCAGCGCATCCGTCGCAGGCAGCGCGAGCGGCTGCGCTGATGCACGGAACGGCCGCCCACCCCGATCGGTATCTCCATTGGCCACGCACGCGCGCTGGCCTCCTCCGCCATCATCGACCGAAGGCATCGTGAGCAGGGCATCCGACGACGGACGCGACGGCAGGAAGACGGTCGCGACCAACCGCAAGGCGCGGCACGAGTACGAGATCCTCGACAGCTTCGAGGCGGGCCTGATGCTGCAGGGGCCGGAGGTCAAGTCGATCCGGGACGGCAAGGTCAGCATCAGCGAGGCGTTCGCGCGCGTGGACAACGGCGAGGCCTGGCTGTACGGCATGCACATCAGCCCCTACGAGCCGGCCAGCCGCTGGAACCCGCCGGAGCGGCGGCCGCGCAAGCTGCTGCTGAACCGGAAGGAGATCCGCGAGCTGGCCGCCGCGACCGACGAGAAGGGGCGCACGCTGGTGCCGCTCGAGCTCTACTTCCGGCGCGGCCGCGCCAAGCTCGCCATCGGCATCGCGCGCGGTAAGAAGCTGCACGACAAGCGGCAGGACCTGAAGCAGCGCGAGGCCGATCGCGAGATGCAGCGCGCCTTCCGCGAGGCGCGCCGGTGACGACGCCGCTCCGACTGGCGGGCGCGCGGGCGCGGCTGCTGGCCCGCGCGCGGAAGGGGGCGACGCCGGCGGCGCTGGCGATTCGGGTGGTCGGCGCACTGGCCCTCGCGCTCGCGCTCGCCGCGCCCGCGGCCCCGCAGGCGCGCGAGCTGGTGCTGGACGGACCGTCGTCGAGCACGCGCATCGCCGCGGCGCTGCACCGCGGCCACCCCGCCGTGCCGCTGTCGTCGCTGCGCCACCTCGGACTGCACGGCGAGACGGACGCGGAGGGCGCGCGCCTGTTCGCGTTCGGGGATACGCTGGTCTTCCACACGCTGTCGCCCTTCTTCTCGGACGGCGACTCGCTGCACAACCTGGTCGACCCGGTCTACACCGAGGGCGGCGTGCTGTACGTGCCGCTGCAGTTCGTCGAGGAGTGGCTGCCGTCGCGCTATCCGTCGCGCATCGTGCGCGAGGATGGGCGCGTGCGGCTGCGCGCGCAGGAGGCCGCGCGTGCGGGGTCGGGCGGCCGCGCGCGCGCCACGCCGACCCGGGCGCCCGCGGGCGAGCCGGTGGACGAGACGCGCGTCGTGATCCTGGACGCAGGGCACGGCGGCCCGGACAACGGCGCCATCGGCGCACGCGGCGTACGTGAGAAGGACGTGAACCTGGCCATCACGATGCGCGTCGCGCAGCACCTGCGGCAGATGCCGGGCTACGAAGTGCACCTGACTCGCACGACGGACACGCTGATCGCGCTGTTCGACCGGCCCAAGATCGCGAACCGGCTGAAGCGCAACCGGCCGTCCGCACTGTTCGTGTCGATCCACGCCAACTCGTCGTCCAGCCGCGGCGCGCAGGGCTTCGAGACGTTCATCTACTCGGAGGCGCGCACGGCGGACGAGCGCGCGGTGGCCGAGCGCGAGAACGCCGTCGTCTCCTACGACGGCGAGCAGGCGGTGCAGGGTGCGGACGAACTGGGCTTCATCCTCTCGAACCTGCGCAACGACTACTACGTGCGCGCGTCGCACGACCTGGCCAGCGTGGTGCAGGACGAGCTGCGCGGCTTCCATCCGGGCAGCAACCGCGGCGTGAAGCAGGCGCCGCTGGTGGTGCTGGTCGGCGCGTACATGCCCGCCGTGCTGGTGGAGACGGCGTTCGTCTCCAATGCGCGCGAGGAGCAGCTGCTGTCCAGCGCGCAGTTCCAGCAGCGCACCGCCTACGCCATCGCGCAGGCCATCGACGAGTTCTTCGAGGAGCACGAGTTCCTCTGGCAGGACGGCGAGACGTGAGCCGTGGCCGCCTGCTCGCGCTGGCGCTGCTGGTCTCGACGCTGGGCGCGTGCGCGTACTTCAACGCGCTGTACAACGCGCGGCAGCTCTACGCGGACGCGCGGCGCGCCGCCGAGCGCGGCGACCTGAGCACCGCGGAGCGCGACCACCGTGAGAGCCTGGACAAGGCCGCGCGCAGCTTCCGCCACGATCCGGACGGCCGCTGGGCGGACGACGCGCTGCTGCTGGTCGGCCAGAACCATTTTGCGCTGGGCGACTGCACCTCCGCGCGTGCGGCGCTGCAGCGCGTGATCGACAGCTCGCCCGACGCGGAACTGGTCGGCCGGGCCAGCGCCTATCTCGGCGCCGTTCACGTCTGCCTGGAGGAGCCGGCTGCCGCGCTGCCGCATCTGGACCTGGCGATCGACCGCATCGAGGCCGGCAGCGCGTCGGCCGCGTTCGCGCGGCTGTGGCGGGCGCGCGCGCTGTTCGCGCTGGACTCGAGCGCGGCCGCGTGGAGCGATCTCGCGATCGCCGTCGAGCGGGAGGACGCGGTCGGCCGCGAGGCGTCGCTCGAGCAGGTGTCCATGGCGCTAGCCGACGATCGTTCGGACATGGCCGTCGCGGGCATCGCGCGGTTGCTGGCGGACAGCGAGGGCGACCTCTACGCCGACTCGATCGTCGACCTCGCCGATGCCAGCGCCGAGCGCTGGGGCGGCGCGGTCGCACGGCAGGCGCTGGCGGACGCCGCGCGCGCGCCCTGGCCGGGCGAAGCGCGTGACCGCCTGGTCGTGGTGCGGGCGAGCCACGCCGCGGCCGCGGGCGACACCGCGACGGCGCTGGAAGAGCTGTCCTCGGCGGCGTCACGGCTGGCGCTGGGCCCAGCCACCGAGGCGCGGCTGCGCACCGCGGCGCTGCAGCTGGCCAGCGCCGAGGGCGCGGCGGACCTGGAGGCGGTGCGCTCCACACTGCTGCCCGCGCTGACGCACCCGCGCGCGCGGGAGACCGTGCAGTCCGTCGCGCTGGTGGGCGCGCTGCTGGAGCGGGCGCGGCTGGGCCAGCCGCTCGGCTTCTTCGCCGCGGCCGAGGTCGCGCGCGATCGGTTGGGCGCGGACGGGCTGGCGATCCGGCTGTTCCAGTCGTACGCCGAGGTCGCGGGTGAGGGACCCTGGGCCACCAAGGCGCGCCTGGCCGCGCTCGCGCTCGGACCCGACGCGCAGCTGGCCACGGAGCTGCGCAACCGCATCGCCGGCGCTGGCGACGTCTATGCCGCGGCCAGCGGCGGCGCGGCGGCGGAAGGCTTCGAGGACGCGGAGCGGCGCCTGGAGGCGTCGCTGTCCGCGCTGGTGCAGGAGGCGCAGGCGGCCGTGCAGGACCAGGACGTGGCGGTGGGCCGCGCCATCGCCGAGTTCGACAGCATCGCCGCGGCGGCGCAGGCGGACAGCGTGCGCCTGGCCTGCGGCACGATGCTGGACAGCCTGGGCATCGGCGGCATCCGCCGCGACAGCGTGCGCGCCGCCTGCCTGCGCGAGCAGGTCGCGCTGGTCGATTCGTACCTGCTCGTGGACACGCTGCTGCTGCGCGACTCGACGGCGCAGCGGGCGCGGGCTGAGGAGCAGGTGCAGCAGGACCCGGCGGGGCAGGAGCGGCCGCAGTGACGCCGCGCCTCGAGCAGACGCTGCTCGGCGCCACGTTCCAGAACCCCGTCCTGCTCGCCGCCGGCACCGCCGGCTACGGCCGGGAGCTGGACGAGCTGATCGACCTGGACCGGCTGGGCGGCCTGGTCACCAAGGCGGTGACCGTGGAGCCGCGCGCCGGCAATCCCGCGCCGCGCGCCGCCGAGTTCGGCGCCGGCATGCTGAACTCGATCGGGCTGGCCAACGTCGGGATCGAGCGCTTCGTCGACGAGAAGCTGCCCTGGCTCGAGAGCAGGCTCACCCGAGCGCAGGTCCTGGTCAACGTGGCCGGGAAGTCCGCGGCCGAGTTCGCCGAGGTCGTGCGCGCGCTGCACCCGCACGGCGGCTTCCTCGGCTTCGAGATCAACGTCTCCTGCCCCAACGTGAAGGAGGGCGGCCGGCTGTTCAGCGCCAGCGAGCAGGCGCTGACCGAGGTGGTGCGCGCGGTGCGCGCCGAGACGGACCGGCCGATGTCGGTCAAGCTCTCGCCTGCGGTGCCGGACATCGGCGCGATGGCCGAGGCGGCGGTGGCTGCGGGGGCGGACGCGCTGACGCTGATCAACACGTTCCCCGGCCTGCTCTTCGACCTGGACACGCGCCGCCCGCTGCTGGGCGCCGGCAGCGGCGGCGTGAGCGGGCCGGCCGTGCTGCCCATGGGGGTGTATGCGGTTTCGCGCGCGCGGGCGCGCGTGGACGTCCCGATCATCGGCGTGGGCGGCATCCGCTCGGGCGCGGACGCCATGCAGTACCTGCTCGCGGGCGCGTCGCTGGTCGAGATCGGCACGGCCAGCTTCGCGGACCCCCGCGCCGCCGACCGTGTATTGAGCGACCTGATGGACCTGTGCCGCCGCGGCGGCGTGCGCGACGTCGCCGAACTGGTCGGCGCCGGCGTGCGCGATGCCGCGGCGACCGACGACCGGCGGATATGAGCGGACTCATCGTGGCCCTGGATCGACCGAACGCGGACGCCGCGCTCGCCCTCGTGGACGAGCTCGGCGACGCGGTCGATTTCTACAAGGTCGGCCTGGAGCTGTTCACCGCCGCGGGACCCTCGCTCGTGCGCGAGCTGCGCGCCCGCGAGCGGCGCGTCTTCCTCGACCTCAAGCTTCACGACATCCCCAACACCGTGGCGGCCGCCGTGCGCGTCGCCGCGCAGCTGGACGTGCAGATGCTGACGCTGCACGCGACGGGTGGCACGGCCATGATCGAGGCGGCCGCGCGCGCGGCCGAGGACGCGCAGCTCACGCTGCTGGCCGTCACGCTGCTCACCTCCTTCTCCGCCGACGACATCGAGCGGGTCTGGGACAAGCAGCTGCGCTCGGTGCGCGACGAGGTGACCCGCCTGGCCGCGCTGGCCGCCGAGGCGGGCGCGCACGGCGTGGTCGCCTCCGCACAGGAGGCGGAGCCGCTGCGACGCCGCCACGCGCCACCCTTCCTGCTGGTCACGCCCGGCATCCGCCCCGCGGGCGCCGATGCGGGCGACCAGTCGCGGACCGCCGCGCCGGCCGACGCCGTGCGCGCCGGCGCGGACTTCCTGGTCGTCGGCCGGCCGATCCACGAGGCGCCCGACCCGGCCGCCGCCGCGCGCGCGGTGCTGGCCGAGATGACGCTGGCCGAGGCGGAGGTCGCGTGATGCGCCGCCGCCATCTGCCCGCGCTGACGCTGCTGCTGGGCGCGCTGTTGTGCGCGCCCGCGCCGGCCGCCGCACAGCGCGACGACCTGGTGCAGGTCTACGCGTCGGTGACCAGCGCGTGGGCGCGCGGCAGCGCCGGCTCCGTCGCCGACCTCAGCCTGCAGGCCTCCGTCGACATCGGCGACGGGCCGATGGGCCCGCTCGGCTCGCGCCAGGTCGCGGCGATGCTGCGCCGCGTCTTCGACGACGTCGAGACGGTCAGCGTCTCGCGCGGCATGCTCGAACGCGTGGGCGGCAACCCGCCCCGCGCCTTCGGCTCGATCAACTGGGTCGCACGCGCGGAGGGCACCGCGCAGCCGGTGCGCCGCACCGTGTACTTCGCACTGACGCAGACGCCGTCCGGCTGGCGCGTCACCGAGATCCGCGTCCTGCGCTGACGGGCTTGACCCGCGCGGTGCGCCGCGGCACACTGCGCGCGCCCGTGGCCGAATCACGCACCGCACGCATCATCCGATGGCGCTCCGCTTCCACAACACGCTGACTCGCCGGGTCGAGCCGTTCCAGCCGCTCGACCCGAAGCAGGTCCGCGTCTACGCCTGCGGCCCGACCGTCTATCGGCAGCCGCACGTCGGCAACTACCGCACGTTCCTGTTCAACGACCTGCTCGTCCGCTACCTGCGCTGGTCCGGCTACGACGTGAAGTTCGTCATGAACCTGACCGACGTGGACGACAAGACCATCAACGGCGCGACGGACGCGGGCGTGAAGCTGGACGAGTTCACGGAGCCCGTCATCGACGGCTTCTTCCGCGACATGGACCGGCTGGGCGCCACGCGCGCCGAGGCGTATCCACGCGCGACGCGGCACGTGCCACAGATGGTCGAGCTGGTGGGTCGCCTGCTCGAACGCGAACACGCGTACGTGGGCGACGACGGCTCCGTCTACTTCGACATCTCGTCGTTCCCCGACTACGGCCGGCTGTCGCGGCTGGACGTGGAGGGGATCCGCGCGGGCGCGGGTCTCGCCGCGCGCGACGGCGCGGAGCGGCTGGCCGACGAGTACGCCAAGGAGGACGCGCGCGACTTCGTGCTCTGGAAGGCCGCCCGCGATGCCGACGAGAAGGTCGGCGCGGCCTGGGACACGCCGTTCGGTCGCGGACGACCCGGCTGGCACCTCGAGTGCTCCGCCATGAGCATGCACGAGCTGGGCGAGAGCTTCGACATCCACACGGGCGGCGAGGACCTGGTCTTCCCGCACCACGAGGACGAGATCGCCCAGTCCGAAGGCGCTACCGGCAAGCCGTTCGCCCGCTACTGGCTGCACGTCAAGCACCTGCGCCTGGACGACGCGAAGATGTCCAAGTCCAGGGGCAACGTGGTCGGCGTCGCCGACCTGCTCGACCGCGACGGCTACGGCGCGGCCGTGGTGCGACTGGCACTGCTCTCCGCGCACTACCGCCGCGAACTGAACTTCTCGAAGCAGGGGCTGGACGACGCGCGCGCCGCCGTGCGCCGGCTCACCGACTTCGCCGACCGGCTGGACGCGACCGGGGTCGCGGACGACGCGCCGCCCGCCGGCCTGGCCGCCGCGGCCGCCGCCGCGCTGGACGGCTTCCGCGCCGCGCTGGACGACGACCTCAACACGCCCGCCGCGCTCGGAGCGCTGTTCGACTTCGTGCGCGAGGCCAACGCCGCGCTGGACCGCGCGGGCAGCGTCACACCCGCCGAGCGCGAGGCCGCCGTCGCCGCGCTGCGCAGCATCGACCAGGTGCTGGACGTGATCGAACGCGCCCGCGCCGAGAGCCGCGGCGACGACCCCGAGTTCGAGCAGTGGGTCGAGAAGCAGCTCCAGGCCCGCGCCGACGCGCGCGGCCGCCGCGACTTCGCCGCCGCCGACGCCATCCGCGACGAACTGACCGCCGCCGGCGTCGTGGTGGAGGACACGCCCGGCGGCGCGCGCTGGAAGCGGGGGTGACGATCGGTCGGGCAGCCGGCCGCGTGCGGACCGCCGCCGGCGCGCCAGACGGCCGTTGACGGGCGCCACGCCCGCCGCCAACCTTCGTGCGGGCGCGAACCGCGCCAACCGCTGACGTAGCTCAATTGGCAGAGCAGCTGATTTGTAATCAGCAGGTTCGGGGTTCGATTCCCCGCGTCAGCTCTTCTCCTCCCGCCAACTTCCTGGCCGGCCGGCGCGTCAGCCTGCGCCCTGCTCGGCCAGCGCCACGCGTACCGCCGCGTCGAACAGTCCCGCGATCTTCTCGGCCGCCGCGCGCTCCTGCGCGATGATGCGCTCGACGGCGCTCACGGTCTCCGTCGCGCCGGCGCGCCGCGCGACGCGCAGCAGGTGCTCGTAGCCGCCGATCTCCAGGAACTCCACGGCGTAGGCGAACGCGGCGATCTTGCCGGACGTGTCCGGATGACCGGCGAAGAAGGTGCCCCAGTTGACCGCGCCGAAGCGCAGCGCCGCGTCCTTCAGCCTCGACGGCTTGCCGCCGTGCGCGTCCAGCCGCTGCTCCAGCAGCTTCTGCTGCGTGCGCGACTCCTCCAGGTGCTCGGCGAACGCCGCGCGCAGATCGGGCTGCTCCTCCAGGTGCTCCACCGCCGACTCCAGCAGCTGGATCGACTGCGCCTCGATCGCGTGCGCATCGGCCAGGTAGGTGCCGAGCGTGTCTTGGAAGTCGGCGGAATCGACCTTCTCGAGTGACGCGTCGGCGGTCGCGTCGAACACGCTCTCCAGCCGCTTCATCATCACGCGCTCCTCGTCGCGGATCCCGCGCGCCTCCCGCGCCACCTCCGCCTCGCCCGCCGCCTCGGCCGTGCGCGCCAGCAGGTCGTAGGACGCCCACTCCAGCGCCTCGTACGACAGCGCGTGCGTGGCCAGCTTGCCCGGCGTGTCCGGCTGGCTCCATGCGAAGGCGAGGAAGCCCTTGCCGCCCAGCCACATCACCGCGTCCTTGCCGCGCGAGGGGGAGGCGTCGCGCGCCTCGAGCAGCCGCTTCACCCGGCTCTCGTGCCCCTCCGTCTGTCCGTAGTGCTCGCGCAGCATGGCCGCCAGCCGCGGCTCGCCCGCGATGTCCGGCGCGCGTTTCAGCTGCGAGAGCGCCTGCTCCTCGATGGAGTGTGCGTCGGTCAGGTACTTCGTGAGTTGCTCGTGGATGTCCTTCATCGATGCCTCCTGCGGTGATGCCGGCCGTTTCGAGGTGGGGAGGGGGCAGGAAGCGTTCCCGCGGGAGCTTGACGTCGCATGCCCGCTCCGACAGCTTTCGCGCCCGCCCCGATCCGTCGGCGGCGGTCTCGCGGGAGTAGCTCAGTTGGCTAGAGCATCAGCCTTCCAAGCTGAGGGTCGCGGGTTCGAGTCCCGTCTCCCGCTCTGGGAGGAAGGCGCTGTCACGCATCGCGTGGCAGCGCCTTTTTTCGTTGCGGCACGGCCTGCGCGGCGTCGCCAGGGGTCCGCCGCCGCCCCTCACTCCAGGGGGCAGACGGCGCCCTCCGCCTACAGCTGCGGCGCCACCTGGTACTGCTCGTACAGCCCGTCCGGCGTCTCGAAGGTCCACACGCGCAGCACGCGGTCGGGGAAGGTGACGCGGTACGAGCGGCTGATCATGCCGCCGCGGTCGGAGCGTCCGGTCTGTTCGAAGGCCTGCGGAGTGCCCAGCGGCCCGAGTCCGACGCGGAAATCGGACAGCGCGCGCTCCGTGAAGTAGGAGCGGGCGTTTGGCGTGAGCAGCGAGCGGTCCACGCGGCCCTGCTGGAGCTGCTCGAAGATGCGGCGCGCGAGCGCCGTGCGACGGGCCGTCTCGCCGTCGTCGGTCGCCGGGAACAGGCGATCGGCGACCGCGCGCGCGATGGCGCTGGCCGCGGGCGCGGCCATCATGTTGGTGAGCACGGTGACGGCCGCGCCGTCCTCCGGGTACACGTAGTTGGCCGACACGAAGCCGGAGACCTCCCCGGTGTGCGCGACGCGGCGATGGCCGCCCTGCATGCCGACCGACACGCCCAGGCCGTAGCCGGTGGCGAGGCCGTTGCCGAGCACCATCTCGGCCTCGAGTTCCCGGTAGGATGCGTCGGAAAGCAGCGTCCGGTTCGCGAGCGACAGGTTCCAGCGCGCCAGGTCGCTCGCGGTCATGGCCAGGCCACCCGCGCCGAACATCCAGCCGGGCGCTTCGGTCGGAGCGACGCGCAGCGGCCCGAGCCCGTAGCGCTCGTAGCCCGCCGGGTCGGCCGGCGTCATCGCGCCGGCGTCGAAGTCGATGACGGAGTTCATGCCGAGCGGCTCGAAGATCCGCTCGCGCAGGAAGCGCATGAACGGCATGCCGGTTTCCTTCTCCACGATGCGCGCGGCCAGCACGTAGCCGGTATTGCTGTACTGCCAGTCGGTGCCCGGCTCGAAGTCGAGCGGCGCCCCGGCCCAGCGCGCCAGGATCGAGTCGGGCGCCGCCGCGGCCAGCATCATCGGCGGCACGTAGTCGTGCGGCCAGAAGTCCGAGTAGCCGGAGGTGTGCGTGAGCAGCTGGCGGATCGTGATGTCGCCGGCGCGCGTGAGGTGCGGATACCAGCGGGAGACACGGTCGTCCAGGTCCAGCCGCCCCTCCTCCTGGAGCAGCAGCAGCGCCGCCGAAGTGAACTGCTTGCTGACCGAGCCGATCGGGTAGCGCATGTCCGGCGTCGCCGGCACGTCCGGCCGCACGTGCGCCAGGCCGTGCGCCTTTGTGTAGACCAGCCGGCCGTCGCGCACGATCGCGACCGACGCGCTCGGCACGTCCGCCGCCGCCAGCACGTGCGCCACGACCGAGTCCACCGTCGCCTCGAAAGAGGACGTCGCGGCGCCCGACGCGGCCGGCTGGCCCAGCGGCGCCGGTCGCTGCGCCGCGAGCGGGCCCGCAACGGAGCCCGTAAGGATGAGGAGCGCGATGACGGTTCGTCGCATGATCGGTCCCTGCGTTCGCGAGCGGTTGTGGGCGGCCGCGGCCGTTGCGCACCGCCCCCCGGGAGGAGCTGGCTCAAGTAGTCGCGAGGCCCGCCCCGGCGCAAGCCGTGGATGTCGGGCGCCGCGCCCAGGCGCGGTCGTTCCGCTCGCGACGCCACGCGCGCCCCGCAGGTGCGGCGGCTTGACCGCGTTCGGCGCGCGGGGCACTATCCCGGCGACGCGCGTGCCCGCAGGACGGAAGTACCGTCCCGGCTCTACCGCCGCAGCCGTTTCGACCGCGCCGCGAAGCAGAACCGCACGATGAGAAACAACCCGCCCGCATCCGGTCTGGCCGCCTGCACGCTGTTCGCCGTGGCCCTGGCCCTGACCGCTTGCGACGATGATCCGCTCGTGCCGCCGGGCGACGGCATCCCCGATGTGCAGAGCGTCGCGGTCGTGGACACGGCCGGCCCCATCTTCCGCTCGCTCGCGGTCGAGCTGGACGGCGTGGGCGACGTGGAGGTCTTCTACGAGCCGATCGACGGCGGCCGCACGCTGCGGGTCCGCTCGTTCGGGCGCACTTCGCACGACGTGCTCATGCCGCGATTGATGGCGGACACCACGTACGGCTACGCGGTGCGGGCGAGCCTGGGGGGTATCGCCTCGATGGACGTGCGGCGTGGCACCTTCACGACCGCATCGCTGCCCGCCGACCTGGCCGGCATCGACTTCAGCGTGGAGGGGGAGGCCACGTTCCCGCTCGTCATGCTGAACCACTCGGTGCCGGGCGGCTTCAGCGGCGTGATCGGCATCGATACCGACGGCTTCATAGCCTGGTACACGGACGCGTTCGGCACGGGTGGCGCGGCCACGCCGATCCCCGGCAGCCCGGACATGCTGTTCATCGCGCGCGCGATCGACGCGATCGTGCGCGTGTCGCCGCGCGGCGATGTGGTGGCGCAGCTGGACTTCGCGGACGTGCCCGGCGGCGGCGTGCACCACGACCTGGCCGCGCTGGACGGCAACCGCGTCGCATTCATCGCCCACGACCGGCGCCCCGTGCGCGACACGCTGGTGTCCGGAGAGGCGGTGTGGGTCTGGGACACGGAGACCGACGCCGTGAACCGGGTCTGGAGCTCCTGGGACCACTTCGACTACGACTCGGACCGCGGCAGCCGCACCACCGCCGACGACTGGCTGCATGCCAACGCGCTGTCCGTCGGGCCGCGCGGCAACCTGATCATGTCGCTGCACTGGCTGAACCAGGTTATCTCCATCTCCGCCGACTACCAGTCGATCGAGTGGCGACTGGGCGGCGTGAACCACACCATCGGCGTCTCCGCCGCGGACCGCTTCAACGGCCAGCACAGCGCCTTCGAACTGCCGGGCGAGCGCGTCATCCTGTTCGACAACAACTACGAGGGCGCCAGCGCCGGCGGCCACTCGCGCGGGCTGGAACTGCAGATGAGCGGCGACACGGCCTGGGTGGTCTGGGAGTACGTGGCCGACCCGCCCATCATGTCGCAGATCTGGAGCGGCATCTACGCGCTGCCCAACGGCCACCGCGTCGTCTCCTTCCCGATCCCCGCCGTGGTGCAGCCCGCCGGCGGCGCGCCGCCCATGACGGTGGACGAGGTGGACGAGACGGGCGTGCGCGTATGGCGCCTGACCGGCCCCGACCTCACCGCCAGCTTCCGCGGCGTCCCCTGGACCGCCCTCGCCGGGGAAGTCGAAGTGCCCGCCATGCCGTAGGCGCGGGCGGCGCCGTTCCCGACAAAGGATCAGCCTCCTCCCGACGCCGCGCCCGCCCCCCGGCAGCCATGCTGGAGACGGACCCGAGAGGCGTGGAGGCGATCATGACGGGGACAGACGGCAGGCCGGTCGCGAACGACCGCTTCAAGCAGGGGTTCGCCAACCGCTTCTGGTGGGGCACCGCCATCGCCGTGGTGCTGCACTTCATGCTCTTCGCCTGGTTCCCGCCCATGAGCGTGGCCGATGTCTCGTTCGGGGAGCGCTCGCTGGAGGCGGTGGACCTGCCGCCCGACGAAGTGGACCTGCCGCCGCCACCCGCCCAGATCGCTCGGCCGGCCGCGCCCGTCATCTCCTCCGACGCCGAGATCTCCGAGGAGATCACCATCGCGCCCACCACCTTCGAGGAGAACCCGATCGCGCTGCTCACGGAACTCGAGCCCGTGGCCGAGGCCGAGGACGTGCTGGCCGACTACGAGGCGTTCACGCCGTCCATGGTCCGCCCCGAAGTGCGCAACCGCGAGGAGGTCGGCCGGCGCATGGCTCAGCTCTACCCGCCCGTGCTGCGCTCGGCCGGAATCGGCGGCACCACCCGCATTCAGCTCTGGCTGGACGAGAGCGGGCAGGTGCAGCGCGCCGCCGTGGCCGGCTCCAGCGGCTATCCGCTGCTGGACGAAGCCTCGCTGCGCGTGATCGAGGTCGTGCAGTTCTCGCCCGCCATGAACCGCGATCGCCACGTGCGGGTACGCATCCTCTGGCCCATCACCTGGCGGCCCGTGGACCGACAGTAGCAGCTTCGCGGCCGTCGACCGCACCGGCGGCGCTCCAGCCGCTCCCGACCTGTTGACGCATCCCGAAGCCGTTGGTATACTACCGGTCTGTCGCCGAAGCGGGGGGCGTGTGCCCGCCAGCCGGGCGACAGCGCGGTGGGCGCAGCGAGCGCTCGGCCGAACAGATAGAGGCAGGAAAAGCGGCGACGCGTGCGGAGCGAGCAGACGGTCGAAACGCTCTCGCATGCGTCGCATCTCTTGCGCTAGTGCTCGCGTAGCTCAGTGGTAGAGCGCGTCCTTGGTAAGGACGAGGTCGTGGGTTCAATCCCCACCGCGAGCTCTGAACGCGTCGAACAGATCGGATACCCGGGGAAAAGGAGCCATGGGCAAGGCGAAGTTTGAGCGGACGAAGCCGCACGTGAACGTGGGCACGATCGGTCACGTGGACCACGGCAAGACGACGCTGACGGCGGCGATCACGGAGATCCAGGCGGCCAAGGGGCTGGCGGAGTTCGTGGCGTTCGATCAGATCGACAAGGCTCCGGAGGAGCGGGAGCGGGGCATCACGATCGCGACGGCGCACGTGGAGTACGAGACGGCGGGTCGTCACTATGCGCACGTGGACTGCCCGGGTCACGCGGACTACGTGAAGAACATGATCACGGGTGCGGCGCAGATGGACGGCGCCATCCTCGTGGTGAGCGCGGCGGATGGCCCGATGCCGCAGACGCGCGAGCACATCCTGCTCGCCCGCCAGGTGAACGTTCCCTACATCGTGGTCTTCCTGAACAAGGTGGACATGGTCGATGACGAGGAGCTGATCGACCTGGTGGAGCTGGAGGTTCGCGAGCTGCTCAGCGAGTACGACTTCCCGGGCGACGACATTCCGGTGATCCGGGGTTCGGCGCTGAAGGCGCTGGAGGGCGGCGACCCGAACAGCGAGTGGGGCCAGAAGATCGGCGAGCTGATGGACGCGATCGATTCCTACATCCCGGAGCCGGAGCGGGACACGGACAAGCCGTTCCTGATGCCGGTCGAGGACGTGTTCTCGATCACGGGTCGTGGCACGGTGGCGACGGGTCGTGTGGAGCGCGGCATCGTGAAGACGGGCGAGGAGGTCGAGCTGGTCGGCTTCGGCGCGAACAAGAAGACGGTGGTCACGGGCGTCGAGATGTTCCGCAAGGTGCTGGACGAGGGCCGTGCGGGCGACAACGTGGGTCTCCTGCTGCGGGGCGTGGACAAGACGGAGATCGAGCGGGGCATGGTGCTGGCCAAGCCGGGCACGATCAAGCCGCACACGACGTTCAAGGCGGAGGTCTACGTGCTGACGAAGGAGGAGGGCGGCCGTCACACGCCGTTCTTCAACGGCTACCGTCCGCAGTTCTACTTCCGCACGACGGACGTGACGGGATCGGCCACGCTGCCGGAGGGCGTGGAGATGGTGATGCCGGGCGACAACGTGCAGATGGAGATCGAGCTGATCACGCCGATCGCGATGGACACGGAGCTGCGCTTCGCGATTCGCGAGGGTGGCCGCACGGTGGGCGCGGGCGTCGTCACGGAAATCATCAAGTAACGAGCGTTCAGCGATCAGTTTTCGGCCGTCAGCACGATGCTGGCGGCCGACCGCTGACGACTGAAGGCTGGCAGCTGGAGAAGGCCACATGGCCAGAGACAAGATCATCCTCGCCTGCACCGAGTGTAAGGAGAGGAACTACCACACCACGAAGAACAAGCGGCTCCATCCGGAGCGCGTGGAGTGGAAGAAGTACTGCGCGCGCTGCGACAAGCACACGGCGCACAAGGAAACGCGCTAGGCGCGGCGGGTAGATGGCAGCCGATCGAGGTGCGGCGCAGGCCGCCAGCGAGGGATTCGTCACGCGTACGCGGACCTATTTCGGTCAGGTGCGCGAGGAGATGGCCAAGGTCACGTGGCCGGACGTGCCGCAGCTGCGGAACTCCACGTTCGTGATCCTGATCTTCGTGCTGGTCGTCTCCGGGATCATCTGGCTCATGGACGTGAGCGTGCGGACGGTCCTGGACGTGATCATGAACCTGTTCGCCTGAGCGAGGAGATGGGAGCGGTCATGGCGGACGAGGCGCGCTGGTATGCGGTGCAGACGTACTCGGGTCACGAGAACAAGGTCAAGAAGCTGATCGACTTCCGGATCTCCGAGGAGGAAGGGGAGGCGGCGGAGGACAAGGAGATCCAGGAGGCGCTGGTCCCGACCGAGGAAGTGGTCGAGATCAAGAACGGCAAGCGGGTCACGACCACCAAGCGGCTGTATCCGGGTTACGTGCTGGTGCGCATGCTCTACAACCAGCGCACCGCGCACGTGATCAACAGCATCCAGGGCGTGATCAAGTTCGTCGGCTCCGGTGAGGAGCCGCAGCCGCTGCGGGATGACGAGGTCGCCAAGATCTTCGGCATCACGCCGGTGGAGGAGGAGGCCGAGCCGCGGGAGGAGATCCCGTTCCGTGTCGGCCAGGTGGTCGAGGTCACGGAGGGTCCGTTCACGGACTTCAGTGGCACGGTGCAGGAGGTCTTTGCCGACAAGGGCAAGGTGCGCGTGGAGGTCAGCCTCTTCGGTCGCCCCACGTCGGTGGAGCTCGACTACACGCAGTTGAAGGGATACTGAGCGAGCGGGGCGCGGACCACGGCAAATGCGCGTGGGAGCTTCGGGCTCATAGCGAAGGCTGAATCATGGCGAAGAAGGTCACAGGTTTCATCAAGCTGCAGGTGCCTGCGGGCGCGGCCAATCCGGCGCCGCCCGTCGGGCCGGCGCTGGGTCAGCACGGCGTCAACATCATGGAGTTCTGCAAGGCGTTCAATGCGCGGACGCAGCAGGACTCCGGTCTGATCATCCCGGTCGAGATCACGGTCTTCGCGGACCGTTCGTTCACCTTCATCACCAAGACGCCGCCCGCGGCGATCCTGCTGAAGAAGGCGGCCAAGCTGGACAAGGGCTCGTCGGAGCCGAACAAGACCAAGGTCGGCACGGTCAAGCGCGCGCAGGTGCGCGAGATCGCCGAGACCAAGATGAAGGACCTGAACGCGGCCAACGTCGATTCGGCCATGCGCATGATCGAGGGTACGGCGCGTTCGATGGGCCTGACGGTGGTGGACTGATGCCGAAGCACGGGAAGAAGTTCTCGGACGCGCAGGGCAAGGTCCCGACCGACATCCGTTTCGACGACCCGAAGCAGGCGCTGGGCCTGGTCAAGGACGTCTCGTTCGCGAAGTTCGACGAGACGGTCGAGGTCTCGCTGCGGCTGGGCGTCGATCCGCGCCACGCCGACCAGGTCGTGCGCGGCACCGTGGTGCTGCCCAACGGTTTGGGCAAGAGCGCGCGGGTGCTGGTGCTGGCGCAGGGTGAGAAGGAGAAGGAGGCGCGCGACGCGGGCGCCGACTACGTCGGCATGGAGAACGTCCAGAAGATCAAGGACGGCTGGACCGACTTCGACGCGGTGGTCGCGACGCCCGACGTGATGGGCCAGGTCGGCCAGCTGGGCCGGGTCCTGGGCCCGCGCGGGCTGATGCCGACGCCCAAGGCCGGCACGGTCACCTTCGACGTCGCCAAGGCGGTGAAGGAGATCAAGGCGGGCAAGATCGAGTACCGGGTGGATCGGACGGGCAACCTGCACGCGCCGATCGGCAAGGTCAGCTTCACTGCGGATGCGCTGGCGGAGAACCTGGGCGCGTTCATGGACAACGTGGTGCGCGCGCGGCCGTCCTCGGCCAAGGGCAACTACATCCGCAGCGTCACGGTCTCGAGCACGATGGGTCCGGGCGTGGCCCTCGATCCGAACCTGTATCGACGGACGAGTGCATGATGAGCACGGTTATCGAGCGTAAGCAGGCGGTGGTCGACGAGATCGCGGCCAAGATGGACGAGGCGGTGGCGTTCTATCTGACGGACTTCACCGGCCTCAGCGTCAAGTCGATGACCGAGCTGCGCGCCAGGCTGCGCGACGCCGGCATCGAGTACGTGGTGGTCAAGAACACGCTGGCGCGTCGGGCGCTCGCGGGTCTGGACCTCCCGGACGTGGCGGATTTCTTCACGGGTCCCACGGGTCTCGTGATCGGTCGCGAGGACGCGGTCTCGGCCGCGAAGATCCTCGACGACTTCGCGAAGGACCACGACGACAAGCCGCAGATCAAGGCGGGCGTCGTGGAGCGGAAGCCGGTCGACCGCGAGCAGGTCTCGCGTCTGGCCAAGCTGCCGCCCAAGGAGCAGCTCCTGGCGGAGCTGGCTGGGGCCATGCAGGCGCCGATGGCCGAGTTTGCATTCGTGTTGCAGGCGCCGCTCTACGAGTTCGCTGGCTTGCTCGAGGCGCTGCGCGCCGAGCGGGAACAGGCTGCGTAAACCTCTATCACCAAGGAAGTACGTCCCATGGCTACGAACACGCAGGAACTGCTCGACACCATCGGCAACATGACCGTCATGGAGCTGGCGGACTTCGTCGAGGCCTTCAAGGAGAAGTTCAACGTCACCGCGGTTGCCGCGGCTCCGGCCGCCGGCGCGGGTGCGGGTGCGGCGGGCGCCGCCCCGGCCGCCGAGGAGAAGACGGACTTCACCGTCACCCTGAAGGACGTTGGCGCCAAGAAGATCCAGGTCATCAAGGTGATCCGCGAGGTCACCAGCCTGGGCCTCAAGGAGGCCAAGGACCTGGTGGACGGCGCGCCGTCCACGGTGAAGGAGGGCGTCGAGAAGGCCGAGGCCGAGCAGATCAAGGCCAAGCTGGAAGAGCAGGGCGCGACCGTCGAGCTGAAGTAGCTCCGCCGTCCGCACAGGGGGATCGCCGCCCGTCGGGCGGGCGGTCCCCCGGCGGTCGCCGTCACGGCGGCGTCCGCGGCAGTACGCGGAGAGGGCGGAACCTTCAGTTCGACGAGGCGCGATGGCCTGGCGACACAGACTTCTCACAACCCGACATCTCGTACATCCCCGCCGCGAGCGCGCGGTCGGGGGTTTCTGCGCTTGTCCACCTGAGATCGGCGACGCGGACGCGTGCGCCCGCAGGTGGACCACGAAGGGGGATGCGCTTTGGCGATGACGAACAACGGTCGACGTCCGGCGGTGAGCTTCGCGAAGCTCGAGGCCGGCATGGACATGCCCAACCTGCTCGACGTGCAGCTGCGGGCCTTCGAGACGCTGCTGCAGACGGACGCCGCCGCCAAGGAGCGGGAGGACGTCGGTCTGGAGCGGGTCTTCAACGAGATCTTCCCGATCTCGGACGTGAACGAGAACTTCTCGCTCGAGTACGTCAGCTACGCGCTGGGCGAGCCGAAGTACGCCGTCGACGAGTGTATCGAGCGCGACATGACGTTCGCGGCTCCACTCAAGGCGACGCTGCGGCTGATCGTGTGGGAGGACCTGGAGGACGGCGAGCGCCGGCCCAAGGACATCATCGAGAAGGAGGTCTATCTCGGTGACCTGCCGCTGCTGACCGACCTGGGCACGTTCATCATCAACGGTGCCGAGCGGGTCATCGTCAGCCAGCTGCACCGCTCGCCGGGCGTGGTGTTCGAGGAGAACATCCACCCGAACGGTTCCAAGCTGCACAGCGCGCGCATCATCCCGTTCCGCGGTTCGTGGGTCGAGTTCACCGTCGACATCCACGACGTGTGCTACGTCCACATCGACCGCAAGAAGAAGTTCCCGGCCACCGCGCTGCTGCGTGCGTTCGGCTACGGCACGGACGAGGAGATCCTGCGCCTCTTCTACAGCACGAAGAGCGTGGACCTGACGGCGGTGGAGGACGACAAGGCGGGCCGTCGCGACGTGGTCGGCTACATGCTGGCGGAGGACATCGTCGATCCGGAGAGCGGCGAGATCATCGCCGAGACCGCCACGGAGCTGGACGAGGACACGTTCGAGCGGCTGCGCCGCGCCGAGATCGACACGGCGCTGGTCTTCGCGTCCGAGGAGGCGCGCGGCGGCGAGAGCCCGCTGCTCAAGAACACGCTGAAGAAGGATCCGACCGACGACGAGGCGGAGGCGCTGCGCGCCATCTACTCGCTGCTGCGGCCGGGCGAGGCGCCGAACATCGAGACAGCGCGCGCGGCGCTGGAGCGCATCTTCTTCAATCCCAAGCGCTACGACCTGGGCCGGGTGGGCCGCTACAAGATCAACCAGCGGCTCAAGCTGAACATCCCCGCGGGGCACACGGTGCTCACGCAGGAGGATTTCATCGCGATCATCCGCTACCTGATCGAGCTGAGCGACGGTCGCGGCTACGTGGACGACATCGACCACCTGGGCAACCGCCGCATCCGTACGGTGGGCGAGCTGATCGCGAACCAGTTCTCGGTCGGCCTGTCGCGCATGGCGCGGCTGGTCAAGGAGCGCATGTCGATCACGTCGGACGTCGAGCGCATGAACATCGACGACCTCGTGAACGCGCGTACGGTGAGCGCCGTGATCCAGGCGTTCTTCGGTTCGAGCCAGCTCAGCCAGTTCATGGACCAGACGAACCCGCTGGCGGAGATGACGCACAAGCGGCGTCTGTCCGCGCTGGGTCCGGGCGGTCTGACGCGTGAGCGGGCGGGCTTCGAGGTGCGGGACGTGCACTACTCGCACTACGGGCGCATGTGCCCGATCGAGACGCCGGAAGGCCCGAACATCGGTCTGATCACGAGCCTGACGACGTACTCGCGCATCAACGACCTGGGCTTCATCGAGACGCCGTACCGCAAGGTCGAGAAGGGCAAGGTCACGGGCGAGCTCGTGTGGCTGGACGCGAACGCCGAGCAGGAGGCGACCATCGCGCAGGCCAACGCGCCGCTGAACGACGACGGCACGTTCAAGAACGAGTTCGTACTGTGCCGCGAGCGGGGCGACTTCCCGCTGGTGCGCCCGGACGACATCGACTTCATGGACGTGGCGCCGGACCAGCTGGTCTCGGTGGCCGCGGCGCTGATCCCGTTCCTGGAGCACGACGACGCGAACCGCGCGCTGATGGGCTCCAACATGCAGCGCCAGGCGGTGCCGCTGCTCTTCCCGGACTCGCCGCTGGTGGGCACCGGGCTGGAGGAGAAGGTGGCGCGCGACTCGGGCGCGGTCATCCTGGCGCGGCGCCCGGGCAACGTGGTGCGCGTGACGGCCGACGAGATCGTCATCGACACCGGCATGGTCAAGCCGGGCCAGTCGGACGAGCCGCTGGCCAAGCTGTCGCAGTACGACCGCTACCGGCTGAAGAAGTTCTGGCGCACCAACCAGGACACGGCGATCAACCAGCGGCCGCTGGTGGCCGCGGGCACCACGGTGGAGGCGGGCGACATCATCGCCGACGGCCCGTCGACGGACCACGGCGAGCTGGCGCTGGGCCAGAACGTCACGGTCGCGTTCATGCCCTGGTACGGCCACAACTTCGAGGACGCGATCGTCATCTCGGAGAAGCTGGTCAAGGACGACGTCTACACGTCGATCCACATCCAGGAGCTGGAGCTGCACGTCCGGGACACCAAGCGCGGCATGGAGGAGATCACGCGCGAGATCCCGAACGTGGCGGAGGAGAGCCTGGTCGACCTGGACGACCGCGGCATCGTGCGCATCGGCGCGCGGGTCAAGAGCGGCGACATCCTGGTCGGCAAGATCACGCCCAAGGGCGAGACGGAGCTGTCCCCGGAGGAGAAGCTGCTCACGGCCATCTTCGGTGAGAAGGCCAAGGACGTGAAGGACTCGTCGCTGAAGGTGCCGCCGGGCATGGACGGCACGGTCATCGACGTCAAGGTCTTCAGCCGCCGCATCGACGACAACCTGCTCGAGCAGGAGCGCGGTCAGAAGATCGGCGACCTGCGCGCGACGGAGCGGCGCGAGATCGGCCGCATCGCGGAGGCGCGCGACGAGGAGCTGCGCGAGCTGCTCAAGGGGCAGACGGTCGCGCTGATGCTCAAGAAGGGGACGGTCGAGCCGTTCATGGACGAGGGCACCAAGCTTAGTGCCTCCGTGCTGAACGACATCGACTTCGCCGACGTGGACATGACCACGCTGAAGGTGAAGAACGCCGGCTCCAACGAGCGCATCCGCAAGCTGATCGACGCGGCCAAGAGCCGCATCGAGAAGGTGCGCGAGAAGACCGAGGAGCAGATCGACAAGGTCTTCCAGCCGGACGAGCTCTCGCCGGGCGTGGTGCAGCTGGTCAAGGTCTACCTGGCGCAGAAGCGCAAGATCGCGGTGGGCGACAAGATGGCCGGCCGGCACGGCAACAAGGGCATCATCGCCCGCATCGTGCCGGAGGAGGACATGCCGTTCCTGCCGGACGGCTCGCCGGTCGAGATCGTGCTGAACCCGCTGGGCGTGCCCAGCCGCATGAACGTCGGGCAGATCCTGGAGACGCACCTGGGGTGGGTCTGCAAGCTGCTCGGCTTCGAGGCCAAGACGCCGGTGTTCCAGGGCGCGTCCGAGGACGAGGTGGGCGGCCTGCTCGTGCTGAGCGGCGCCCGCTGGGCGCACCACGCGCTGGGCATCCGCAGCGCCGAGTTCCCCGAGCTCTCGCCGGAGTCGACGGGCGAGCTGCTGCGCGCCATGCAGGCGGTGGCGGAGACGGAGGGGCGCACGGTGACCACGGGCGGCGGCAACGGCGGCGCGCACCGGGCCAGCCTGGGCCGTACGCTGGACGCGTACCTGAACGGCAAAACGCCGAAGCCGGTGAAGGACGGCCTGGTCGCGCTGACGCAGTACCTGGTCGCGGCCGGCGGCGAGCTGGCCGAGCGCCGCGGCGAGAAGCTGGACGACGCGTTCCCGGCCATCGCCGCGCTGAAGGGCAAGAAGGCGCCCAAGGAGGGGCTGCAGGACGCCGCGGTCGAGTTCCTTGCGGCGGCGCAGCTCACGCCGGGCGGCAAGATCTGGCTGCGGGACGGCCGGAGCGGTCAGCGCTTCGACTTCCCGGTCACGGTCGGCGCGATCTACATGCTGAAGCTGAGCCATCTGGTGGACGACAAGATCCACGCGCGCTCGATCGGGCCCTACTCGCTGGTCACGCAGCAGCCGCTGGCGGGCAAGGCGCAGTTCGGCGGTCAGCGCTTCGGCGAGATGGAGGTGTGGGCGCTGGAGGCGTACGGCGCCGCGCACACCCTGCAGGAGATCCTGACCGTGAAGAGCGACGACGTCTCGGGGCGCAGCCGCGTCTACGAGGCGATCGTGAAGGGTGAGAATCTGCCCGAGCCCGGGATCCCGGAGTCCTTCAACGTTCTGGTGAAGGAGCTCCAGTCGCTGGGTCTGTCCGTCACTCTGGGACGAGACGAGTAGAGGGATACATGATCGATTTTCCGCGCACCCGCGAGCCGCGCTCGAGCGACTTCGACTTCATCCAGCTGAAGATCGCCTCCCCGGAGGAGATCCGGAGCTGGTCGTACGGCGAGGTCACCAAGCCGGAGACCATCAATTACCGCTCCTTCAAGCCTGAGCGGGACGGGCTCTTCTGCGAGCGCATCTTCGGTCCGGTCAAGGACTGGGAGTGCCACTGCGGCAAGTTCAAGCGCATCCGCTTCCGCGGCCACGTCTGCGACAAGTGTGGCGTCGAGGTCACGCTGTCGAAGGTGCGGCGCGAGCGGATGGGCCACATCGAGCTGGCCGTGCCCGTGGCGCACATCTGGTTCTTCAAGACGCTGCCGAGCCAGATGGGCTATCTGCTGGGCATGACGCTGCGTGACCTGGAGAAGGTGGTCTACTACGCGAACTACGTGGTGACCCATCCGGGCAAGCAGGAGGTCAAGTACCAGCAGCTGCTGGACGAGGACGAGTACTACGACCTGCGCGTGAAGGCCCGCGAGGAAGGGGACGACACGTTCAAGGCCGAGGTGGGCGCCGAGGCGATCCGTACGCTGCTGCGCCGGCTGGACGAGGGCGACAAGGACATCAAGGACCGCAACGCGGACGGCAAGGGGCTGGACCGCCTGGCCGAGCGGCTGCGCTACGAGGTCGCCAACGAGACCAGCCAGCATCGCAAGAAGATGAAGCTGAAGCGGCTGAAGGTGATCGACGCGATCCGCGCGTCGGGCACCTCGGTCGAGACGCGCAACAAGCCCGAGTGGATGATCATGGACGTGGTCCCGGTCATCCCGCCGGACCTGCGTCCGCTGGTGCCGCTGGACGGCGGCCGCTTCGCGACGTCGGACCTGAACGACCTGTACCGTCGCGTCATCAACCGGAACAACCGGCTGAAGAAGCTGATGGAGATGCGTGCGCCGGAGGTGATCCTCCGCAACGAGAAGCGCATGCTGCAGGAGGCGGTGGACGCGCTGTTCGACAACGGCCGTCGCTCGAAGGCGATCCGCGGTCGCGGCAAGCGGCCGCTCAAGTCGCTGTCCGACATGCTGAAGGGCAAGCAGGGCCGCTTCCGGCAGAACCTGCTGGGCAAGCGCGTGGACTACTCGGGCCGTTCGGTCATCGTGGTCGGCCCGGAGCTCAAGCTGCACCAGTGCGGCCTGCCCAAGGCGATGGCGGTCGAACTGTTCAAGCCGTTCATCATCCACGAGCTGGAGAAGCGCGGCGAGGCCGAGACGGTCAAGCGCGCCAAGAAGATCGTGGAGCGGGACGACCCGAAGGTCTACGAGGTGCTCGAGGGCATCATCAAGGACCACCCGGTGCTGCTGAACCGGGCGCCGACGCTGCACCGGCTGGGCATCCAGGCGTTCGAGCCGGTGCTGGTGGAGGGCAAGGCGATCCGCATCCACCCGCTGGTGTGCGCCGCGTTCAACGCGGACTTCGACGGCGACCAGATGGCGGTGCACGTGCCGCTGTCGTTCGAGGCGCAGCTGGAGGCGCGCGTGCTCATGCTCGCGTCCAACAACGTGCTGCTGCCGTCGAACGGCCGGCCGGTGGCGAGCCCGACGCAGGACATGGTCATCGGCTCGTACTATCTGACCAAGGCGCCGCTCCAGGTCACGGACCTGGAGAACCAGCTGGAGGCGGGCCGCCTCTCGCGCGACCGTCGCGAGAAGGCGGACGAGAAGCTGAACGAGCTCTACGACGGCGCGCCGCGCTTCGGCCGATTCGCCGAGGCGGAGGCCTCGCTGGCGCTGGGCCAGGTCGGCTTCCGCGACCTGTGCTGGTTCTGGGTCGAGGGCAAGCGGCTCGGCGAGGAGGCGGAGGAGTCCGAGCGGCGTGGCCGCTGGGTCCGCACCACCGTCGGCCGCGTGATCTTCAACTCCGTCGTGCCGGAGGAGCTCGGCTTCTGGAACCGGACGATGGGCAAGAAGGAGCTGGGCGACATCATCTTCAAGGCGTACCAGGAGCGGGGGCTCGCGCGTACGACGCAGTTCCTGGACGCGCTCAAGGACTTCGGCTTCCGCTACGCCACCATGGGCGGCATCAGCGTGGGGCTGGTCGACCTGGAGATCCCCGAGGAGAAGGCGTCGATCCTGGAGGAGGCCGACGAGGAGGTCACGCGCTTCACGCGCGCGTACCAGAACGGCGTCATCTCCAACGGCGAGCGCTACAACAAGGTCATCGACACCTGGACGCACGCGAACAACGACGTCGCGGACGCGATGGTGCGGCGGCTGGAGCGCTCGGGCGACGGCTTCAACCCGGTGTTCATGATGATGAACTCGGGCGCGCGTGGTAACCGCGACCAGATGAGGCAGCTGGCCGGCATGCGCGGCCTGATGGCCAAGCCGCAGAAGAAGCTGACCGGCGGCATCGGCGAGATCATCGAGAGCCCGATCAAGTCGAACTTCCGCGAGGGGCTCACGGTGCTCGAGTACTTCATCTCGACGCACGGCGCGCGGAAGGGTCTGGCGGATACGGCGCTGAAGACGGCGGACGCGGGCTACCTGACGCGTCGTCTGGTGGACGTGGCGCAGGACGTCACGGTGGCCGAGGACGACTGCGGCACCGTGCTGGGCATCGAGATGACCGCGCTGAAGGAAGGCGAGGACATCATCGAGCCGCTCAAGGACCGCATCGTCGGCAACGTCGCGCTGGACGACGTGATCGACCCGATCGACAGCGAACTGATCGTCGAGGCGGGCGAACTGATCGACGAGGACGCCGCGGACGCGATCGAGGACGCGGGCATCCAGTCGGTGCGCATCCGCTCGGTGCTGACCTGCGAGGCGCGTCGCGGCATCTGCCGCATGTGCTACGGCCGCAACCTGGCGACCATGGCCATGGTCGACCTCGGCGAGGCGGTCGGCATCCTGGCGGCGCAGTCGATCGGCGAGCCGGGCACGCAGCTCACGCTGCGTACGTTCCACATCGGCGGTACGGCGGCGCGCATCGCGGCGCAGACGGCCCGCAAGAGCAAGGTGGACGGCGTGGTCGAGTTCGAGCGCATCGTCACGGTGGAGACGCCGGACGGTGAGCACATCGTCACGAGCCGCGAAGGCGAGATCGTGATGAAGACCAAGGAGGGCGTGCTGCGGAGCCGCCTGGCGGTGCCGTACGGCGCCACGCTCGCCATCGAGGACGGCACCGAGGTCGAGGCCGGGGACCTGCTCTTCAGCTGGGACCCTTACTCGGAGCCCATCGTGGCGGACGTGCCGGGCACCATCGAGTTCATCGACATCGTCGAGGACCAGACGGTGCGCGAGGAGCTGGACGAGTCGACGGGCCGGCGTCAGCTCGTGATCATCGAGGATCGCGAGAAGAAGCTGCATCCGATGATCCGCATCGGGCAGGGCAAGGGGAAGAAGGCGCGCGAGTTCATCATCCCGGTCGGCGCGCAGCTGATGGTGCGTGACCAGCAGGAGGTCACGCCCGGCACCACGCTGGCCAAGATCACGCGCGAGGTCTACAAGACCCGCGACATCACGGGCGGCCTGCCGCGCGTGGCCGAGCTGTTCGAGGCGCGCAAGCCGAAGGACCCGGCGGTGATCACCGAGATCGACGGCTCCGTCCGCTTCGGCGACATCAAGCGAGGCAAGCGCGAGATCATCGTGACGCCGGAGGAGGACGCCGAGCGCACCTACGAGGTGCCGGTCGGCAAGCACCTGCGCGTCCACGAGGGCGACCTGGTGCGCGCGGGTGACCGACTCAGCGAGGGCCCGGTCAACCCGCACGACATCCTGCGCATCAAGGGGCCGCGCGCCGTGCAGGAGTACCTGCTCAACGAGGTGCAGGAGGTCTACCGTCTGCAGGGCGTGAAGATCAACGACAAGCACATCGGCGTCATCGTGCGCCAGATGCTCCAGAAGGTGAAGATCACCGATCCGGGTGAAAGCACCTTCCTGGAAGGCGAGAACGTCGATCGCGTGGAGTTCCGTGACGCCAACCAGAACCTGGTCGGCGCCGGCAGCAAGCCGGCCCGCTCCGAGCCGCTGCTGCTCGGCATCACGAAGGCGAGTCTCACGACCCAGTCCTTCATCAGCGCCGCCTCCTTCCAGGAGACCACGCGCGTGCTGACCGATGCCGCCGTGCGCGGCGCCCGGGACGACCTCATCGGGCTGAAGGAGAACATCATCATCGGTCACCTGATCCCGGCGGGTACGGGCATCTTCAGGGGCGCCGAGGTGGAGTTCCTCCTCGACCAGCCCATGCCGGAGTCCGAGGGCGCCGGTTTCGGCGACGAGATCTTCGCCGGCCTCGACGTCCGCGTGCCGGACGAGGAACCGGCCGAGGCTTAACGGGCTACGGGCTACGGGCTACGGGGTACGGGCTACGGAGGCGCCCGGCGCGGAGGATCGCGCCGGGCGCTTCTCGCTTTCGACCGTCTTGAGCAGGCCTGCGAGCATTCGGCGCACGCTGGACACGCGATCGGTCAGACGTGCGGCGGCCTCGGGCGGGAGGAGGCCGAGGTCGCGGGCGAGTTCACAGGGATAGGCGAGCTCGGTCGCCGACCCGGCAGCGATGGTCAGGAAGTGGGCGAATTCGGATCGACTGCTGCGGCCGCAGCCTTCGGCGATGTTCGTGGGAATGGAGCGGGCGGCATCGCGCATCCGAGCGGTCAGCCCGAACCGCTCCTCGCCGGGAAGGCCCGCGTTGCCGGGTAGATCTCGAGCACTGTCGCGTGCGCCAGCTCCCAGACGTCGAGCTTGTGGTAATCTCGCATGCTCGAAGCTTTCCCCCTCCGCCGGGCACGACCATGGCACTCCCGGCCACGTGTCCTATGGCCAGGGTCGAAGGGCATCCTCGCGGTTCGGCGCGGGATCGGGATCGCAATCGGGATCGGAATCGGAATCGGGGTAGGCGATGACGTAGCCCGTAGCCCGTAGCCCGTTGACACCTTCCCCGACCTCCCTTACCTTCTCTGGTCTGTCCGGCGATTGGGGCGCGCAGCACGCGTCGAACGTCGTCGGAGCCGGCGGGGGAACCATGTACTTCCCCCGCTTTGTTTCGCGAACCAGGGACGACGTTCGGTAACGCATGCCGACCATCAACCAGCTCGTACGCAAGGGCCGCCAGGCCGTCGAGAAGAAGGACAAGGCGCCGGCGCTGCAGGGCAATCCGCAGAAGCGGGGCGTCTGCACGCGCGTCTACACGACGACGCCGAAGAAGCCGAACTCGGCCCTGCGCAAGGTCGCGCGTGTTCGCCTGACCAATCAGCTCGAGGTCACGGCATACATCCCGGGTGAGGGGCACAACCTGCAGGAGCACTCGATCGTCCTGATCCGGGGCGGCCGTGTGAAGGACCTGCCGGGCGTGCGCTACCACATCATCCGCGGCACGCTGGACGCGAGCGGTGTCAGCGATCGGCGCCAGGGCCGGTCGAAGTACGGTGCCAAGAGGCCGAAGTAAGCCAATGAGTCGACGTCAGAAGGCGGTCAAGCGCGAGATCCCGGCGGACCCGAAGTACGGCTCCACCACGGTCACGAAGTACATCAACAGCCTGATGGTGGACGGCAAGAAGTCCACGGCCGAGCGGATCTTCTACGACGCGATGGACATCGTCGAGCAGAAGACGGGACAGCCGGCGGTGAACGTGTTCAAGCAGGCGCTGAACAACGTGAAGCCGGCGGTCGAGGTGAAGAGCCGCCGGGTGGGCGGCGCGACGTACCAGGTGCCGGTGGAGGTGAGGCCGGAGCGGCGCAACGCGCTGGCCATGAAGTGGATCACGCTGTATGCGCGGGGTCGCGCCGAGCGCTCGATGGCGGAGCGGCTGGCGAACGAGGTGCTGTCGGCGGCCCGCAACGAGGGCAACGCCGTGAAGAAGAAGGACGATACGCACCGGATGGCGGAGGCCAACAAGGCCTTCGCGCATTACCGGTGGTAGCAGATATAGAAGACCGAAATGCCTAGAAAGACACCGCTCTCGAAGCTCCGCAACATCGGCATCATGGCGCACATCGATGCCGGCAAGACGACGACGACGGAGCGCATCCTGTTCTACACGGGCCGTCTGCACCGGATGGGTGAGGTGCACGAGGGTGCGGCCACGATGGACTGGATGGAGCAGGAGCAGGAGCGGGGTATCACGATCACGTCGGCCGCGACCACGGCGAACTGGGTCCGCAACGACGTGGAGCACCGCATCAACATCATCGACACCCCCGGGCACGTCGACTTCACGGTCGAGGTGGAGCGGAGCCTGCGCGTGCTGGACGGCGCGGTCGCGGTGTTCTGCGCGGTGGGCGGCGTGGAGCCGCAGTCGGAGACGGTGTGGCGCCAGGCGGACCGCTACGGCGTTCCGCGCATCGCGTTCGTCAACAAGATGGACCGGGTCGGCGCCGACTTCATGAACGTGGTCGGCATGATCCGGGATCGGCTGGGCGCCAACGCGCACCCGATCCACTACCCGCTCGGCGAGGGCGAGATGTTCACGGGCATCGTGGACATCGTGCGTCGCGTGGAGCTGGTCTACGACGAGTCGTCGCTGGGCGCCCGCTGGGACGAGGGCCCGGTGCCGGACGCGCTGCAGGAGCAGGTCGAGACGCTGCGCAACGAGTTGATCGAGGCCGCGGTCGAGCACGACGACACGCTGATGGAGAAGTACCTCGAGGGAGAGGAGCTCACCGAGGAGGAGATCATGCGCGCGGTCCGCGCGGCGACCATCGCGAACGCGATGACGCCGGTGCTGTGCGGCTCGGCGTTCAAGAACAAGGGCGTGCAGCAGCTGCTGAACGCCGTGATCGACTTCCTGCCCTCGCCGGTCGACATCCCGGCGATCAAGGGCCACCTGCCGCACCACGACGAGACGTTCGAGGAGCGGCAGGCGGACGACGACGCGCCGTTCGCGGCGCTGGCGTTCAAGATCGCGACGGATCCGTACGTCGGGCGTCTGACCTTCTTCCGGGTCTACTCGGGCTCGCTGAAGGCGGGTTCGTACGTGCACAACTCGACCAAGGACAAGCGCGAGCGTGTGGGTCGCCTGCTGCAGATGCACGCGAACCACCGCGAGGAGCGGGAAGAGGTCTACGCGGGCGACATCGCCGCGGCGATCGGGCTCAAGGACACCAAGACGGGTGACACGCTGTGTGACCCGGACGAGCCGATCATCCTGGAGGCGATGAAGTTCCCGGAGCCGGTGATCAACGTCGCGATCGAGCCGAAGACCAAGGCCGATCAGGACAAGCTGGGCACGGGGCTGCAGAAGCTGGCGGAGGAGGATCCGACCTTCCGCGTCTTCACGGACGAGGAGACGGGTCAGACGATCATCGCCGGCATGGGCGAGCTGCACCTGGAGATCATCGTCGACCGTCTGCGTCGCGAGTTCAAGGTGGACGCGAACGTGGGTCGTCCGCAGGTGAGCTACCGCGAGACGATCCGGACCAAGGCCGAGAAGGTCGAGGGCAAGTTCGTGCGGCAGTCGGGTGGTCGCGGTCAGTACGGCCACGTCGTGATCAACATCTCGCCGGCCGAGCCCGGACAGGGCTTCGTCTTCGAGGACAAGATCGTGGGCGGCGTGATCCCGCGTGAGTACATCGGTCCCGCCGAGCAGGGCATGAAGGAGGCGATGGACAACGGTGTGCTGGCGGGCTACCCGCTGGTCGACATCAAGGTCGAGCTGATCGACGGCTCCTTCCACGACGTCGACTCCAACGAGATGGCGTTCAAGATCGCCGGCTCGATGGCGCTGAAGGAGGGTGTGCGCCGCTGCTCGCCGGTGCTGCTGGAGCCGATCATGGACGTGGAGGTCGTCACGCCGTCCGAGTACATGGGCGACGTGATGGGCGACCTGTCCAGCCGGCGCGGCAAGATCGGCGGCATGACGCAGCGCGCGGACGCGCAGGTGATCGCGGCCAGCGTGCCGCTGTCGGAGATGTTCGGCTACTCGACGACGCTGCGCTCGCTGACGCAGGGGCGCGCCGTCTACTCGATGCAGTTCGCGCACTACGACGAGATGCCGAAGTCGAAGGCGGAAGAGGTGATCGCCAAGACCAACGGCAGCGGCTCGTAGGGCGAGCCAGGGCGGAGCACGGACGTACAGGGCGAACGGAAAACCAGGACGAGCGACGAGCAATGGGGAAGGCCAAGTTCGAGCGGACGAAGCCGCACGTGAACGTGGGCACGATCGGTCACGTGGACCACGGCAAGACGACGCTGACGGCGGCGATCACGGAGATCCAGGCGGCCAAGGGGCTGGCGGAGTTCGTGG
>Ga0207833_100056_pt1 | contig 139138 bp, 140 predicted proteins | sample TtaePargueraPR_6_FD_187753 | JGI IMG/M metagenome (GOLD analysis project Ga0207833, IMG submission 187753) | Aerobic enrichment media microbial communities from Bioluminiscent Bay, La Parguera, Puerto Rico - Tt and E1 (2) (SPAdes) | ecosystem: Environmental > Aquatic > Marine > Unclassified ... | reverse complement strand
TGCTAATTGCTCCATAAAGTCGGCATCGTGTATACTTGGATTCATAGGTAGGGCATCTCCTCTCGTGGATCTGGACAATTCCGAGAGTACCCTACCTTCTTCTATTTGTGAATACACTTTTTACCGAATTACACAAACTATTTTACGTCATCATCTTATCGGAAATAGGTACAAGAATTCCCGCTAAACCCAGCCAGACCTGCGAGCATTCTCTGTTTTTTAAACAACTCTCCCTGAATTTTCACCCTCCCCCGGGGTCATTTGCCCTCTACAATAGATCTAACAGGAATCCATTCAAGCATGTGGAATTAGATAGGAATCATGTACGTAGAGGAGGCAGCATCGCTATGCCCGTTACCTCAAAGCTCAGACGTCTATATGCTGACATGAAGATCAAGCACAAGCTCGTACTTTCCACTACCTTCATCCTGATCGTCTATTTCTCTTTTACGTTTCTGGCCCAGCAATGGGCATTTTCCATTTATGATGAAGAGATTTATGACAAAACCTCGCAAGTATTGAACATGACGTCCGCCTCGATCGAGAACGAACTGCACAAGACGCTGGATGTTACGTTCAATGTGATTGCGGATAACCAGATTCAACAATATCTCATGCGAATCAAGAACGATGACACCTTGTCGAGCTACGATGAGTTGTACATTGATCAGAAGATGACGCATCAGCTTATTTATTACGCTGCCAATCAGAAGAACGTCAGATCGATGACGCTGATCAACAGCAAGGGCGAGGAATATGCGGTCGGCAATCGCGTGAGGCTGAGTGAGGCCAAGAAGCGGGAGATCATTCAGACGGGTAGAGATGCGAGTGGGTCTACGCGCTGGATGTACCACAATCAGACCCAGAATACGTTGATGGCGGTAAGGGAGATACGTTCTTATACGAACCTGGAATTTGAACATCTCGGAACCTTGGTTGTATTCGTCGATATTGACCGGATTGCCAGGGAGCTGTCTTACGGCATGGGGGATGGGCAGAACGAATTTCTGATTTTGAATGAGGAAGGCACGCTGTTCCCAGCAGAGCCGCTGGTAGATATCTACGCCAATCAGCTGGACTTTGCTGCCAAGCAAGGATATCGCATCGAGGAATTTGGCGGTCAGTCTTATTTCGTCACCCATATCCATTCGCAGATTACGGGATGGACCTATGTCAACGTAACACCGTTCAATCAAGTGTTCGAGAAGATTACGCTGCTGAAGCAACTGGTCTTCGCGGCGTTGATCCTTATATTCATCATTATTATTATGGGCGGCATGCGGTTTGCGCGGAGCATCGTGCGGCCGATTGATAATCTGATAGAGAAGATGAAGCATCTGCAAAAAGGCAATTTCGAGAAAGCAGAAGCCAGCGCGATGAATGACGCTTATGTGCAGAAGGATGAATTCGGGCTGCTGCACCGAAACTTTAGAATGATGACTCAGCGCATCAATGAGCTGATCCGTGACAATTATAAGAAGCAGATCTCGATTCGCGAGACGGAATTCAAGGCGCTCCAAGCGCAGATTAATCCGCATTTCCTCTATAATACGCTGGAATCGATCAATTGGCTCGCCAAGACGAACAAGCAGACGCAAATTTCCCATATGGTCGAGTCACTCGGGTATTTGCTGCGCAATGCGATTAGCCAGAGGGAGCCGCTGATTCCGCTTAAGGAAGAAGTCCAGCTGGTGCAGCATTACATTACGATCCAGAAGTATCGGTTCGAGGAGCGGCTGGACTTCCATATGGACATTCCTGCGGCATTGGAGCAGGTGCTCATCCCGAGGCTGACGCTGCAGCCGCTGCTGGAGAATGCGATCCAATACGCGCTGGAGCCGATGATCGAGCCTTGCCGCATTACGCTGTGCGCAGAGCGTGCAGGGGAGAATGTGTTGTTGACTGTTGCGGACAACGGGCCCGGGATGGAGCCGGCCCTGCTCGACAAGGTCAATCGCGGGGAGCATCGCAGCGAAGGGAAGGGCATCGGACTGATGAATATCAAGGAGAGAATTGACATTACCTTCGGCGAACCGTATGGGGTTCATGTGGACAGCAAGTCTGGTCAAGGAACACAAGTGCAGATCTATCTTCCTATGGAAGTGAGGCAGGAACATGTATAAGGTGCTGCTTGTAGATGACGAACGGATTATTCTTGATGGCATTTCACAGACGATCGAGTGGGAGCAGCTCGACTGTCGCCTAGTGGGGACAGCGCGCAACGGCATTTCGGCGCTACAGGAGATCGAGGAGGAACGTCCGGACATTGTCATTACCGATATTAAGATGCCGGGTATGAACGGCTTGGAGCTGGTGGAGAAGGTACATGCCTTCGATCCGACGATTAAGTTCATTATGCTGTCAGGGTTCAACGAATTCGAGTACGCCCAATCGGCTATGGAGTACGGAGTGAGGCATTATCTTCTGAAGCCGTGCAACGAGGGCAAGATTATGAATGCGCTATCAGAGATGATTGCGGAGATTGCCCAGGACGAGGAACAGGCACAGTTCGTGCGCCAAATGAAAGAGGGGCTGGAGAAAGCGGTACCTCATGCAAGGGCTCAGCTGCTGAAGGAATTTGTCACGAATAAGACGTACGGCAAGCGGGATTGGGAGGCGTACCACAAGCTGATCGACTTCGAGCTAGTGGACAGGACAGTGCGCTTGATCTTGTTTCAGCCGGAAGGACAGTTCGACTTCGAGCATATGTATGCGGTGCAGAATATAGCCGAGGAATTGCTCGGTATCCCGGTGCTAAGCACGACAATTGGGGACCGCGTGCTCATGCTTGTCGAGGACCAGACCCCGCAGGAACTGTTGCAGGAGAAGCTGGACAAGATACGAAGCGCCTATGTGCAGTACTACAAGACGGATCTCACGATTGCGTTGAGTGAAGCAGACGATATTGCAGCAGCGCGCAGGCTGTACAAGGAGACGCTAGAATGCTTGAACCATCGTTTCTATTTGGGCGAAGGCGGCCTGATTACGAAGCGGGACATTACGCTCGCTGCGGAGGATCAAGAGTCGAAGGACTTCGTGTATGATGAGGAGCAGCTCATTCTGCTGATCAAGTCCGGGCGCTCGGAGGACGCCGCAGGGAAGCTGGAGGAGTTCTTCGCTACGCTTGCTGAATGGCGCTTGGACATTCCGGTTACCCGCTCGTATGTGATCCAGCTGTTCCTCTCGATCATTCGTCTGGGCGATGCCGACCAGATGGAGCACAATATGAAGAGGCTGTCCGAGCTGATGGTGATGAATACGCTGACCATGCTGCAGGACTTTATGATGCAGATTACAGAGGAGGTTACGCTCTGTTTCTACGAGCGCAACAAAAATAAGCACTATGCGATTGTCCGGCAAGTACAGGACATTATCGACCAGAACCTTGGTCGTTCATCACTAAGCTTGAACTGGATCGCCAGTGAGGTGCTGTACATGAATGCGGATTATCTAGGCAAGCTGTTCAAGAAGGAAACCGGCGAGAAGTTCACCCATTATTTGACGCGCAAACGAGTCGAGCGAGCGATAGACATCTTGCAAGAGAACCCGGACATGAAAATTTTTGAGTTGGCCGATCTGTCAGGATTTGGGGACCATCCGCAGTATTTCAGCCAAGTGTTTAAAAAACAGACGGGATACACTCCTTCGGAATACAAGCGGGAAGGCTAAGAAGGCATGACTCTCCTATCTAGCTATGAAAGGAACGGGATACAGCGGGCAATCTAACGGATTATTGAACAGGGATGGTCGGTTATCCTGCTTAAAAAAAGCGCTTACATTCGGCATAATGACGTTAAGCAGCCAGTCAAGGCTGAAGAAAAAAGGGAGGTTGTGCAATGAAAAGGCTACTGATGATCATACTGGCTTGTACTTTGGTGTTCGCCTTAGCGGCATGCGGAGGGAACAATGGCCCGTCACCTGCAGCGAACAATGGCGGCAGCAATGCGAGCAACAATCAAGGCGATGGCGGGCAAGGAAATGGTACTGGCGAACAAGAGCCGGATCCGGTCACGCTGCGGATGGCCTGGTGGGGCGGGCAGCCAAGACATGACTATACGTTGAAAGTCATTGAAATGTACGAAGCAGCGAATCCGCATGTGAATATTGAAGCGGAGTATGCAAGCTGGGACGATTACTGGCAGAAGCTGGCGCCGCAAGCGGCAGCGAATGAAATGCCGGATATTATCCAGATGGACTTGTCCTATTTGACGCAATACGCGGAGAAAGGTCAGCTCGAGGACCTGACTTCTTATCTCGGTGAACAAATCGATGTGACGAATATTAGCGAGAATGCCATCTCCGGCGGCAAGCTTGACGAAGCGATATACGGCTTCAATCTGGGTGTCAACACGATTCAATTCCAGTACAACCCGGAGTTGTTGAAGTCCGCGGCGGGCGTGGATGCTATTGATCCGAACTGGACTTGGGATGACTATGCCGAATTAAGCAAGCAGGCTGCCGCGAACGGCGTGTATTTCGATACAGGAGTCAAAGAAGATGTATTCTTCCACTACTATCTCAGAAGTCACGGCCACTCCTTGTACCATCCGACCGAGCCGAAGCTGGGCTATGAGGATGATGCATTGTTCGTCGATTTCTTCGGGCGATTGGCAGCTAATGTGCAAGCAGGCGGAACGCCTACGCCGGACATCCGCAATCAGCTGGCTGGCAACATTGAAGACGATCCCGTTGTTAAGGGAGAAGCGATTGGCATCTTCCAGTGGACCAATCAGTTCGTAGCGGTCAACAACCTGGCTCCGGCGGAGCTGGAGATGCAGCCGTTGCCCGGACCGGATGCGGAGGAAGGCCTGTACTTGAAGCCATCGATGTTCTTCTCGGTTTCGAAAAATTCCGAGCACAAGGACGAGGCGGCCCAATTTATCAGCTTCTTCGTCAATGATGTGGAGGCCAACAAGCTCATTAACGGGGATAGAGGGGTGCCTGTGTCATCGGCTGTCAAGGAGGCGCTGAAGGACTCACTGTCCCCCGAGCAGGCCAAGATCTTCGATTTCATCGCTTGGGCAGAGAATAACAGCAGTCCGCTGAGTCCTCCAGACCCGCTTGGTTCCGCAGGCGTTATGGATGCGCTTAAGAGCTGGGTAGAGAAGCTGGACTTCGGCAATGTGACAGCAGAAGAGGCTGCGGCAGGCTTCCGGGCCGATGCAGAGAAGGCGCTGGAACGGGCGCAAAACTAGAAAGCAGGGAAGGATAGCTGGTCTCTCACAGATCAGCTATCGTCCTTTCACCAGGGTCGATGCATTTTGGTAAGGATAGGAGTGAAAGAAGATGCATACGGAGACGATCAAGAAGCGAGTTCCCCGATTCGGTTCCGGGCGCAGGTTGAGAAGCCAGCTGACCTTGAAGGATCATTTGACCGGATACGCTTTTATTAGCCCGTTTGTGTTGGGCTTTCTGATGTTTACTTTGATTCCAATCGGGGCGTCCTTTTACTTGTCCTTCACGGACTATGATTTGTTTACAACTCCTGCTTGGGTAGGACTCGATAATTTCACAGAGATGTTCACCGGCGACCAGCGCTATTGGAATTCGGTGAAGGTTACGTTCATCTATGTATTTGCAGGTGTGCCGTTAAGATTGGCATTCGCCCTGTTCATTGCGATGATGCTGAACAATGCGTCGAAGCTGATCGGCGTCTATCGGACGACGTTCTATCTGCCTTCGATCATTGGAGGAAGTGTGGCCGTTGCGATCATGTGGCGCAATCTGTTCGGCAATGAAGGCGCGGTCAATGCGATTCTGACCACTATGGGGTTGGAGCCTGTAGGCTGGTTTGCCGATCCGTTAGCCGCGCTGTGGATGTTGATATTCTTGTCTGTGTGGCAGTTCGGTTCGTCCATGCTGATTTTCCTTGCCGGGTTGAAGAACATTCCGCAGAGCTACTACGAAGCCGCGAATGTGGACGGGGCGAATGCGGTGCAGCGGTTTTTCAAGATTACGCTTCCGCTGCTTAGTCCGATTATATTGTTCAATGCGGTCATGCAGACGATCGCGGCTTTCCAAACATTCGTCCCAGCCTACATCATATCCAAGGGAGAAGGCACGCCGATGGATGGCACACTGCTGTATTCCTTGTATTTGTTCCGACAGGCGTTCGTCTTTTTCGAGATGGGGTATGCGGCTGCCATGGCCTGGGTCATTCTAGTTGCGATCGCCATCATTACAGCATTGTTGTTCCTCTCATCCCGCTACTGGGTGCATTACGAGTCTAAAGGAGGTTAAGTCATATGAGATGGAAATGGCTGGTGTACCATGTGTTCGTAGTCGCCTTTGCTTTCATTATGATGTACCCCCTGATCTGGCTCGTGATGAGCTCGTTCAAGGAAAGCTCGCAAATTTTCATTACGGCCAAATCCCTGATTCCGGAAACCTTCACGTTTCAAAACTATGTACAAGGCTGGCAGGGGATAGGGGGGCACACATTTGCCACGTTTATTGGCAATTCCTTGTTCGTCGTCATTTTGTCCACCATTGGCGCCGTGTTTGCTTCCGCTCTGATTGCTTTCGGCTTCGGTCGCTTGAAGTTCGCGGGAAAGGCCATTTGGTTCGCGATCATGATGGGCAGCATTATGCTGCCAACGGATGTGGTGTTGATCCCACAGTACATTATCTTTGCGAAGCTAGGTTGGCTGAATTCGTTCACGCCGATCATTCTCCCGCATTTCTTCGGATTTCCGTTCTTCATCTTCTTAATGGTGCAATTTATCCGCACGCTCCCCATTGAGCTGGATGAGGCTGCTACTATTGATGGCTGCGGGAAGTTCAAGCTGTTCTACCGTATTATTCTGCCGCTCATAGCACCAGCGATGGCGACAGCAGCGATCTTCTCGTTCTATTGGCGATGGGAGGAATTGCTCGGTCCGGTCTTGTATTTGAACAGTCCCGGCAAGTATACGGTGTCGATGGCTCTGAAGATGTTCCTCGATGCCGAGACGTCTTCGAATTGGGGAGCGATGTTCGCGATGTCGGCCTTTACGCTGTTGCCTGTTATTGCGGTCTTCTTCATGTTCCAGAAGTATATTGTGGAAGGCATCAGCACGAGCGGGCTGAAAGGATAAATCGGAAATGGAGGAGAGTGCAATCATGCCGAAGCTCATGATCGATCAGACAGAGATTAAGGACGCGATAGACCGTGTAGTCAAGCGCACGTTCCAGATGGACTTCAACTGGGATTGGCCTGCGGGTGTCGCCTTCTATGGGGTGGCAGCCGCTTTCGAGGCGACAGGGAATGAAGAGTATCTGGAGCTGCTGAAGTCTTGGGTGGAAGAGCAGCTGGAGGACGGCCTGCCGAGACTGACAGTCAATGCGGTGTCGGTCGGACATACGTTAATCAGCTTGTATCAAGCGACGCAGGATGAGCGATATCTGGATGTAGCCAAGGAGATGGCGGAATTCTTGAAGAATGATGCAGTCCGCTTCGGAGACGGCATCTTCCAGCATACCGTCAATTCCGATGAATATGTATTCCCGGAGCAAGCTTGGGTCGATACGATGATGATGGCCGGCTACTTCCTGCTCCGTATCGGGAAGCTGCTTGACCGCGAGGATTACTTCCAGGACGGTTTGCAGCAATATCATGGGCATGAGGAATGCCTGCAGGACCCGGTCACGAATTTGTACTATCATGGATGGGACAACATTGCCAAGAATCATATGTCCGGCGTTTACTGGGCACGCGGCAATGCGTGGGCGGCTTACACGATGGCGAAGGGCTTGGAGCTGATCCCGGTTTCACAGGCAGCGTTCATGATTGTGGAAGGCTCGTTGCGCGACCAGCTTGCGGCGCTGGTGCGTCTGCAGGCCGAGGACGGCTTGTGGCATACCGTGCTGGACGATCCGACCTCCTACACCGAGACGTCCGGCGCGGCCGGCATTGCCGCAGCGCTGGTCACCCGCGGGCGGCTCTATAACAAATACGTGCAGAAGGCGGTGCGCGGCATTCTGGACCGGATTACGGATGAAGGCTTTGTTACAGGCGTATCTGCCGGGACTGCAGTCATGGACGATGCGCAGGGCTATAAGGATACATCTTGCAAGCGAATCCAAGGCTGGGGCCAAGGGCTGACGCTGGCCTTTCTGGCGGAATTGTTGAAGGTAGACGACAATGGCTGGTGAGGTCTGGCTTGTATCAAGGCTGATAGAGGGGCTGTTTTTTTCGAACGATTCTTTGTGGTGCAGGATTAGGATGATCTGAGCTGAGCACAATTCCAGCCAATTTGCAGGTGGTCTCCCGTTTTCCTACAAAAGTGCAGGCATTGATGGTGAAATCGAGAGGAGAACGGGGAATTCCTGCAAATTTACATCATTCTGATGTGGGGATCGCCGCTTTAAGTCATTTTTATCCCTGAAGCCTGCACATTCGCCGGAATTTTTCCAACTGATGCTGATTTCGAAGAGGATTCCTGCACATTTGCATTTTTTCCGCCCTAGATTCCTAGAGTTATTCGGTACGAATCGCATCCAGCTCGGCCTGAACGCCCGGGAATATTAGCAACTCTGCTTGTTGCACATGCTTCGCTGTTTTTTTCGTAGATTTCGGTCGCATTCCATCGGATAATAGAAAGTAGACGATTTGGAAATGGGGAGTGTGTGGATGATGCAGGCGAACTACGCATTTGATTTTGGCAAGGGCGAAGCTTGTGAGGGATACGTGAAAATCACGGATCAGACGAGATACGAAGGGGAAGGCTGCGGTTTTGAGCGGGGAGGGCAGATAACCGCAATCGATCGCGGGGAGCCAGACGGGGTTGGCCGGGATTTTTGCATTCCGTGCGAGTCCGCCTTCCTTGTCGATGTGCCGAACGGTATCTATACCGTGGAGCTGTTCATAGGCGATGCGGGCTTCGAAGCAGAAACAACGGTCAGGACAGAGGAAGGAAGGCTGGTTCTGTATCGGCTCCAGACGCTGCCGGGCTGTATCGAGACGTCCCGTTTTTCGCATATCGTGTCGAACGGCAGGCTGATGCTGCGGTTTTCAGGCCGTGCCCCACGTATCAATGCCATGAAGCTTACGGCTTCAGAGCAGACGCGCAGACTATTCATAGCTGGTGATTCCACCGTGGCCGATCAACCGGTCGACAGCTATCCGTATGCCGGCTGGGGGCAGACGCTGCCGATGTGGCTGAAGGCGGATGTGGCGGTTGATAATCGCGCAGTGTCAGGCAGAAGCTCCAAGAGCTTCATCGCGGAAGGCAGACTGGATGCAATCTGGGCAGCGATCCGCGCAGGTGATTACTTGCTCATACAATTCGGGCACAACGACCAGAAACCGGATGAGCCGAGGCACACCGAACCGTTTTCGACCTATAAGCAGCATCTGCGATTGTTCATAGAGGGGGCAAGGAAGCGGGGAGCGCAGCCGATTCTCTTGACGTCGGTGCAGCGCAGGTACTTCGATGAGTACGGAGGCTTGACCGATACGCACGGCGATTATGTAACGGCCATGAAGGAGCTCGCGGTCGAAGAAGACGTACCCTGTATCGACTTGGCGGCGAAGAGCCGGGAGTTGTTCGAGCGCCTCGGACCGGAAGGCACGAAATCACTATTGTTGTGGGGGGCGCCGGGTGAATTCATCCGATACCCGAACGGGATTCAGGACAACACGCATTTCCAGGAAGCGGGCGCAGTGCGGATTGCCGAACTGGTGGCAGAAGGGCTTCGGGAATTGAAGCTTCATCCGCTATCTATGTTTGTGCGAGAGTGATCCCAATCTGTTGGTTTATTCGGATACTCTTTATAAATTCGAGCGACCGTGCAGGCTTTGATGATAATGTAGAGCGAATTTTTGGAAATTACTTTCGGAACTGTGAGAGGCCTATGCGCATGCGTATAGGCCTCTGCCTGATTGATCTTCCAGTTGCTTGATCAGCAAGAAGACGTGTTAGGACAAGTTATTTATTGGCTGTTGAGGTGAGAGGCTGTTGCATGGCAGGGTGAGCCCCCAAAACAGTCGCAGTTGGTAGAAAAACAGATAATATTGTTTGGAATTGATTGAAAAACGAATAATAATATTTGTTTATGTTTGAAAAAAATATATACAAAAACAAACAAAGAAGTTATGATAGTAAATAAATATAAAGGCAGTTATATACGGATTCGGTTATGCATTCATCACGATGAAGGAGTGAACGAATAATGAGCAAGCGCAAATATGTATTGATTGGGACTGGCGGGAGAGCGCAGTTTTTTTACAGCTCGCTGGTTACCGATTACAAGGAGACTTCCGAGTTGGCGGCATTGTGCGATACAAATCAGACCCGCATGGACTATGCGAACAGGCTGCTTGTAGAGGAGCATGACTATCATGCTATCCCTACGTACAAGGCTGAGCAGTTCGAGACGATGATTCAAGAGATCAAGCCGGATGTGGTGATCGTCACTACGATAGACCGTACGCATCATACGTATATCATTCGCGCTATGGAGCTTGGCTGTGATGTGATTACGGAGAAGCCGATGACCGTTGACGAGGACAAATGTCAGGAAATTCTCGATGCCGTGGAAAGAACCGGTCGGAAGCTGAGAGTGACGTTCAACTATCGCTATGCGCCGCATAATACAAAAATTAGAGAACTGCTCATGAACGACGTAATTGGCGATGTGCATGCCGTTCATTTCGAGTGGCTGCTGAACACGCAGCACGGGGCCGATTATTTCCGCAGATGGCACAGGGACAAGCGCAACAGCGGCGGGCTGCTCGTGCATAAATCGACGCATCATTTTGACTTGGTGAATTTTTGGCTGGGGACCGAACCGGACACCGTGTTCGCTATGGGGGATCTGATGTTCTATGGGAAAGCGAATGCCGAACGTAGAGGTGTGACGCAGTTTTACCAACGGGCTCATGGCAGTGAAGTCGCCAAGGACGATCCGTTTGCGCTAGACATGGAGGGCAATGAGAATTTGCGGGAGATGTACCTCAAGGCAGAGCGTGAGGACGGTTATCAGCGAGACCAGAGCGTGTTCGGCGACGGCATTAGCATCGAAGACACGCTTGGTGTGATGGTGAAGTACAAGAGCAAGGCGCTGCTGACCTATTCCTTGAATGCTTATCTGCCTTGGGAGGGGTTCCAAGTGGTGTTCAACGGCAGCAAGGGCCGGATTGAGATGAAGATTGTCGAGCAATCCTATGTGAATTCCGGTGGGAAGCAAGAGGATGAAGGCGCGCTGCAGTCCAAATCAATCTGGGTGCATCCGATGTTCGACGCCCCTTACGAGGTGGACATCGAAGAAGGAGAGGGCGGCCATGGAGGCGGCGATCCGCTATTGCTGAAGGACTTGTTCGACAAGCCGGGGGACGATCCGTATAACCGAGCAGCCTCGCATATCGACGGAGCGATGTCCATCCTGACGGGGATTGCCGGGAATATTTCGCTGCGAACAGGACAGCCCGTCAAGGTCGATGAACTCGTTGATCTGAAGTAGGTAGAATAAACAAAAATATTCAAACATAAAAACGGAGGTAAACAAATATGGTGCAGAGCTTATGGGACAGTAGTCGCGCGCATGAGCTGGAGAGTGCCTTGGATGAACTGGTGTACCGGTCTAATCTTATCGGCGCAGATCGCCGCGTGTGCAATTGGGGCGGAGGGAATACGTCTAGTAAAGCAACCGTACAGGATTTCCGGGGCCGGGATGTGGAAGTGCTGTATGTGAAAGGCAGCGGTTCGGACTTGGCTACGATGCAAGCCGAGCATTTCACTGGCCTGCGGCTCGAGGACATACGTCCGTTGCTGGAAAGAGACGAAATGTCGGACGAGGAGATGGTCGGCTACCTAGCCCACTGCATGGTGGATGCGAAGCATCCGCGCGCTTCCATCGAAACGCTGCTGCATGCGTTTTTGCCATTCAAGCATGTAGACCACACGCATCCGGACGCGATTATTAGCTTATGCTGTGCGGACAATGGCAAGGAATTGGCGAAGGAGATTTTCGGTGATCGTTTCGTATGGGTGCCATACATTCGTCCGGGCTTCCAATTGTCCAAGATGATCGCGGAAGGCGTCCGGGCGAACCCGAACGCCGAGCTGGTATTGATGGAGAAGCACGGTTTGGTCACTTGGGGCGACACCTCCGAGGCGTGCTACGCGCAGACGATCCGGATTATTACCGAGGCAGAGCGGTTTATCGAAGCGCGCGTGGACGAAGCGAAGGTATTCGGTGGAGAGAAGCACGCGCCGTTGTCTGCCGAAGCGCGCCGCAGCTTGGCAGCGCAAGTGATGCCGATCATTCGAGGCGCAGTCAGCGATCAGAAGAAGATGATCTTAACCTTCGATGACGAAGCCGATGTGCTGCAATTCGTTGGCGGGCATGCTTCCCCGGTGTTATCCCAGGTTGGCGCAGCTTGTCCGGATCATCTGGTGCATACGAAGGTCGTGCCGCTGTTCGTCGATTGGACGCCGAATGCGGAGGATGCAGCAGGATTGATTGCTAAATTAAGCGAAGGTATAGAGACTTATATAGAGCAGTACAAAGCCTATTTCGAACGAAACCGGAACGATGGCGATGTGATGTTCGAGCCGGCTCCCCGCGTCATTCTCATTCCCGGTATAGGCATGATCAACACCGGCAAGAGCTGGGCGAACGCTCAGGTTAGCGGCGCGCTGTACCACAGGGCAATTGCCGTCATGCGCGGCGCAACAGCACTGGGGCGGTTCGTCTCCTTAAGCGAGAACGAATCGTACAACGTGGAATACTGGCCGCTGGAGCTCTATAAGCTGACGCTTGCTCCGCCGGAGGCTGAGTTCTCGCGCAAGGTAGCCTTCATCACGGGAGGCGCCGGCGGCATCGGCAGCGCGGCGGCCAAGCGTCTCGTGTCAGAAGGCGCGCATGTCGTCCTTGCCGACCTCAACCTGGAAGGCGCCGAGAAGGTCGCAGCCGACATCAACGGGAAGTTCGGAGAGAACCGCGCTATTGCAGTGAAAGTAGATGTGACGAGCGAGGAGATGGTGACGGCTGCCATGGCTGCATCCGCACTAGCGTATGGCGGCGTAGATATTCTCGTCAACAACGCAGGGTTGGCAACGTCCAGCCCATTCGATGAAACCTCCTTGCAGGAATGGAATTTGAATATGAACGTGCTGGGCACTGGGTACTTCCTCGCAGCGCGCGAGGCGTTCAAGCTAATGAAGGCGCAAGGCATTGGAGGCAGCATGGTGTTCATCGGCTCCAAGAATTCTGTCTACGCAGGGAAGAACGCCTCAGCCTATAGCGCAGCCAAGGCGCTGGAAGCCCATCTGGCCCGCTGTATTGCAGCAGAAGGCGGCGCCCACGGCATCCGGGTTAATACGGTGCTGCCGGACGCTGTCCTGCAAGGCTCGGCGATCTGGAACTCTAGCTGGCGCAATGAGCGCGCAGCGGCCTACGGCATTGAACCGGAGGAGCTGGAGGATTATTACCGCAAGCGGACAACGCTGCTTGTGAACGTGTACCCGGACGATATTGCGGAAGGCATCGCCTTCTTCGCCTCCTCCAGGGCGGAGAAGACAACGGGCTGCATGCTGACGGTCGACGGCGGCGTGCCGGCAGCCTTCACGCGATAATCAAAGGAGGTGTCCCAGCATGGTTCAACCCGCGGGTGAAACCCATTGGATCATTCCAGATGGCTATATTCCGCCGGAGAGCTCCGGCAGCTTGACCAGCCATGAATCCATCTGTGTGTTAAACATCGGTTCGGAGGAGGCTAAGCTCGAGATTACGATCTTCTTCGAGGATCGGGAGCCATTGGGTCCTATCCCCTACGCAATTCCCGGTCGAAGGACGAAGCATATTCGAACATCCATACTGCAGAAGAAGGGGGAGCCGATCCCGGTCGGCGTTCCCTATGCCATGGAAGTTAAGAGCGACCTGCCGATCATCGTGCAGTACAGCCGTCTGGATGCTACGCAGGCGGAGAATGCGCTGATGTCCACCATGGCCTACCCCATACAGAAGCCTGGAAAGGATGATGAACGTGTCTGACCGCGCTTATGCGTTATTCGAGGAACAACAGCGAGCAAGAGGTATTGATCTGAATCAAGTTCGAGCGCAATTGCAAGCACTCGCCATCGAAACCCCATCATGGGGATACGGGGATTCCGGCACACGCTTCAAGGTGTTCCAGAAGGAAGGCGTGCCGCGCAATCCGTACGAAAAGTTCGAGGATGCGGCACAGGTGCACCAGGTAACCGGGCTTTGTCCATCCGTAGCCATACACATTCCCTGGGATAAGGTGGACGATTACAGCAAGCTGAAAAGCAATGCGGAAGGTTTGGGCCTGGCGATCGGCGCCGTCAATCCGAACCTGTTCCAAGAGGATGAATACATGCTGGGCAGCGTCACGAACGCAGATCCGGCGATCCGCCGCCAAGCGACGGACCATCTGTTGGCATGTGTGGACATCGCGAAGGAAATCGGTTCGCGGGATCTCAGCCTCTGGTTCGCAGACGGCACCAATTATCCGGGACAAGGGGATATTCGCAAGCGCAAGGCATGGATGTTCGAGGCGCTGCAGGCCATGTACAAGGCGATGACGCCAAGCATGCGCATGTTGATCGAATACAAGTTTTTCGAGCCCGCGTTCTATCATACTGATCTGGCCGACTGGGGCATGGCGTACAACTATGCTTGCAAGCTAGGACCGCAGGCGCAAGTGTTGGTCGATACCGGCCACCATGCGCAAGGAACGAACGTGGAGCATATTGTCGCTTATTTGATTGATGAGCAGAAGCTGGGTGGCTTCCATTTCAACAGCCGCAAATACGCAGATGATGATCTGATTGTAGGTTCGATGAATCCTTATGAGCTGTTCCTGATTTTCTATCAAATTGTGAGTGCGGCGAACGATGATGAAGCAGCGATTCGCAGTACGGTGAATAACATCGCTTATATGATCGATCAATCGCATAACATTGAACAGAAGATTCCCGCCATGATTCGTTCGGTCATGAATGTGCAGACCCAGTATGCCAAGGCATTGCTCGTCAATCACGAAGAAGTGGCGGAGGCACAATCACGTCAAGATGTGCTTGGCGCTGAGCATGCAGTGCGTTCGGCTTATGAATGCGATGTGACACCGCTGCTGCATGCGGTGCGAGAAGAGCGGGGGTTGCCGCTCGATCCGATGCAAGCTTACTTGTCCAGCTCTTACGGGAAGGACATTCTCGCCAGAGGCAGAGGCGGTGCAAGCTGGTGAGCATTCTGGCTTACGATCTCGGTGCGAGCAGCGGAAGAGCGATCGTGGGGCGGTTAACGGACGCAACGATGGAGTACAGGGGGCTGCATCGGTTCCCGAATGATCCCGTGCAGGTAGGGAAGCGCTGGCACTGGGACATCTTGCGCCTGTTCCATGAGCTGAAGCAAGGCTTGCTGAAGGCCAAGCAGCAAGGAATTGCGGTGGAAAGCCTGGGGATCGATTCATGGGCAGTCGATTTTGGCTTGCTGGATTGTAAGGGAGAGTTGTTGGCCAACCCCTATCATTACCGGGATTCGCACACCGATGGCATGATGGAGAAGCTATTCGAGCAGATTCCACAGCGGGAAGTGTTTGCACGCACCGGCATCCAGTTTCTGCCGTTTAATACGATTTACCAGCTATTTGCCATGAAGCAAGCCGATTCTCCGTTGCTCCGAGAAGCCCGCCATTTGTTGATGATTCCGGATTTGCTCAGATATTTCCTCACAGGGGAGAGGGCGCACGAGTTCTCCAACGCGACGACGACGCAGCTGTATAACCCGGTGCAAGGCGATTGGGATTCAGTATTGTTGGAGGCGATTGGCGTGCCGGGATCATGGTTCGGGAAAGTGCTGCAGCCGGGTTCGCCAGCCGGAACGCTGCGGGCAAGCCTGCAATCCGAGCTGGGGATTGGCAGCATTCCCGTCAATGCCGTTGCCGAGCATGACACAGGCTCTGCAGTAGCAGCGATCCCGGCAGCGGAATCGAATTTCGCTTACTTGAGCTGTGGAACCTGGTCGCTAATGGGCACAGAGGTGAGGCAGCCTGTCATGAACGAGCAGGCCCGGAAGCTGAACTTTACGAATGAAGGCGGTGTAGGCGGCACGTACCGCTTGCTGAAGAACATTATGGGGCTGTGGCTCTTGCAGGAATGCAAGCGGGAGTGGGATCGGACAGGAAGCCCGCGCTCCTTCCCGGAGCTGGTCGAGTTGGCGCGGCAGGCACCTGCGCATCAGGCATATCTCGATCCGGATGATCCGCTGTTTATGCCGCCGGGCGATATGCCCGCGCGCGTACAGCAATATTGCCGGCAAACCGGCCAATCGATCCCGCACAATATCGGGGAAATCGTGCGTTGTGTATTGGAAAGTCTTGCTTTAAAATATCGGTATGTGTTTGACTTGACCGAACAGCTGTCCGATCAAGCTTTTCAAGGATTGTATATGGTGGGCGGCGGGATCCATAACACACTACTGTGTGAATGGACGGCTGCCGCGATCGGCAAATCCGTATGGGCAGGACCCGCGGAAGCTAGCGCGATCGGCAACTTGGCAGTGCAATGGATAGCGCGCGGCGATTTCTCCAGTATTGGGGAAGCGCGTCAAACGATCAGACAATCTGTGAAAGTAACTGAGTATGAGCCTGCATCGACAGCATCGTGGGAAGAGGCGTATGGTCGTTTTCGTCAGATTACAGGACTTTCATGACAAGGCAAGGAGAAGAGGCTGGGTATGTTAGCAGCGGAACGTTATGAGAAAATAGTAGACTTGGTGAACGAGCGGGGGAGCATTCGGGTATCCGAACTGAGCGAGATCTGTCAGGTGACAGAGGAGACGATTCGCCGTGATCTCGACAGGCTGGAGGAAGCGGGACGTCTGCGACGTTCTCATGGCGGGGCGGTCAGCGTGAAGGACGAGCAGCCGGAGATTCCGTATTTCGAGCGCGAGGTTACCTATGCGGAAGAGAAGAAGCGCATTGCGGAGGAAGCCGTTCAGGTTATTCAGCCGCATGACCGCATTCTGCTGGATGCCAGCTCGACAGCCTGGTATATGGCCTCCTATTTGCCGGATATTCCGCTTACGGTGCTGACCAATTCGATTAAGGTTGCTACGGAATTAAGCAGCAAGGAGAAGATTGAAGTTATTTCGAGCGGCGGTATTTTGGCACCGCGTTCCTTGTCTTTTGTCGGCCCGCTCGCGGAACGCTCGCTGGATGTGTACCATGTGGACAAGGCATTTCTGTCATGCAAGGGCGTGCACTTGGAGCGGGGCATCAGCGAGTCGAATGAACTGCAGGCGAGAGTGAAGCAGAAGATGATTGATATTAGCAATAAGGTATATTTGCTAGCGGATTCCAGCAAATTTGGTGTGCAGGCTTTTATCCATGTATCCGGTTTGCATACAATAGATACGATCATCACGGACCGTAAGGCTCCTGGAGATATGCTGGGTTCCCTGCAGGAGCAGGGCATTCAGGTGATGAAGGTGTAGGTGTATCGGCATAACGATCAGGTGCTTCATCAGCCGTCGGGCTGAGCGGGGCACCTTTCTATTATAATGATCCGGGGCCCCGCGAAAGTAATATCGAAATCTGATTGATAAACATTCACGAGGAGCGACCACGTTATAAGGATGATTCCGATGGCACCTTACGGTGGTTAGGAATAAGCTTCAGAGATTCGCATCACTTGCGAGGGTAACGGAAAGGGGGAGAACGATGAAGGTTTCATTATTTGTCACTTGCATAAGCGACGCCGTCTATCCCCGTGTAGCAGAGGCGATCGCAAGGCTGCTGGCCCGTTACGGCGTAGCAGTGGACCTTCCCCCTGTGCAAACTTGCTGTGGACAGCCGGCGTACAACAGTGGTTACTGGCAAGAAGCGCGGGAAGCGGCGAAGACGATTTTGGATGCTTTTGCCGACAGTGATTTTGTAGTATCGCCTTCGGGTTCATGCACCGGGATGATTCACCATTATGACAAGCTTTTTGAGGACGACCCAGTATATTTGGAGAAAGCAAGAGTGCTTGAACAAAAGTCTTATGAATTTACGCAATTTCTAGTACATGTTCTCGGTGTGACAGATTTGGGTGCGGTGTATCCGCATAAAGTGACTTATCATCCGTCTTGCCATGGCAGTCGTATTCTGGGTGTGAAGGAGGAGCCGCTCGTCTTGATGGAGCGGGTGAAGGGGCTGGAGTTGGTTCCGCTTCCTTTCGCTGAGGACTGCTGCGGCTTTGGCGGGACGTTCGCGGTGAAGATGTCCGATATATCGGGAGCGATGGTGACGGAGAAAGCCGATCACGTATTGGAGTCGGAAGCTGAGGTCTTGGTTGGTCTGGACATGGCTTGTCTGATGAATATTTCCGGGCATTTGCAGTACCGGAATGAGCCGGTCCGGGTGATGCATCTCGCTGAATTGCTGTATGAAGGGGTGAAACAGACATGAGCGCAGCACAATCCAAACCGCGCGACACCGTCAAGGAGCGGGCGGAACTGGCGTTGAACAATGCATTTTTGCGCAAAGCTGTGAAGTACACGACTGAGAAGCTGCGGGGCGGCAAGCAGCAGGCTGCTGAAGAACACGGCAACTGGGAAGCATGGCGTGAACGAGGTCGGCAAATTCGGCTGCATACAATTGCCCATCTGGACTACTACTTGCAGGAATTTGCAGAGAATGCAAGAGCGAATGGGGTGCATGTGCATGTTGCCGACACAGGTGCAGAGGCGGTTGAGATTGCTCTGGCGATAGCTGAGCAGAAGCGGGCCCGCTCTGCTGTGAAATCGAAATCGATGGTTACAGAGGAGCTTCATCTCAATCAGGCGTTGGAGGGTATTGGTGTTGAGGCCATCGAAACGGATCTCGGCGAATATATTATACAGCTGGCAGGGGAAGCCCCTTCCCATATTATCATTCCAGCTATTCATAAGAATCGGCAGCAAATTGCCGAGCTGCTGTCCAAGGATGCGGGGGAGACGCTTCCGCCAGACACGACAGTGCTGGCGGGATTCGTGCGCAAGAAGCTGAGGGAGAAATTCCTCGAAGCGGATCTTGGCATAACCGGCTGCAACTTTGCAATTGCCGAGAGCGGTTCCATGGTGCTCTTCGAGAATGAAGGCAATGCGAGAATGGTCACGACGGTGCCCGAGACGCAGATTACCTTCATGGGCATGGAACGCATTATTCCAAGCTGGTCTGACCTGGAGGTGATGGCTACCTTGTTGCCGCGCTCTGCGACGGGGCAGAAGCTGACGGTGTATATGTCCGGCATTACGGGACCGAAGCGCCAGGAGGATGGCGATGGACCAGAGGAAATGCACATCATCATCATTGACAACGGACGTTCGCTTCAGCTGGGCGATCCGGAATTTCAGGAGCTGCTGAACTGCATCCGCTGCGGCGCATGCCTGAATGCCTGCCCGGTCTATCGACACATCGGCGGGCACGCGTATGGCGGAACGTACAGCGGACCGATTGGCGCGGTGCTGACCCCTGCGCTTCAAGGGAATGTCGCCGAGTGGGACGACATCGCGAATGCGTCGAGCTTGTGCGGTGCCTGCTATGAAGCTTGTCCGGTGAAGATTCCGCTGCACGATATGCTCGTCTACCTTCGTCGGCGCAAGGTGGAGCAGGGCTACAGCCCAACGTTGGAACGCTGGGCGATGAAGGGCTATGCTGCAGTGATGTCCAGCTCGGTTAAGCTGCAGCGCACGTTGAAGCTCGGGAAGCTTGGGCAGAAGCTGGTCGTGCGGGATGGCGTAATCAAAGCAAGGATCGGCCCGTTAGAGGGCTGGAACCGCTATCGCCATACTCCCGGCTTGCCTGAGCAATCATTCAGGGAGCGATGGGAGACGTTGGAGCCGGACATTCGCGGGAGCTTGCAAGAGATGGATGCGGGCATGAAGGAACGTATGCAGCAGCTTGTCCGCAGTCGGAGCGAAGGCAACGAGAATCAGGGCAAGCGCGATAGCAGTGAAGGTGAGAGTATCCGTAGCGATGCACCCACTGCGTATTCAGGCAAGCGCAATAGCGACCGTGTCGACAGAGAAGAATCTGGCGTGAATAAGGGCAAAGGAGGCGGCAATCATGGGTGACAGCTATAGTGAGTTTCTGAAGCAGCTCGAAGACCGTTCGCGAGTTAAACAGGAGCGATTCATGAATCATATTGCCACCCGCCTCAAACGTCCAAGAGTGTTAGAGAAACCGGAACATCCCTTCCGCGGCGCTCCTGATTTCTGGCATGCCTTTACGTGGAGTGAGGAAGAACGGATTGAACACTTCACAGCCAACTTCCAGAATGCGGGCGGACATGTGATTCGAGCGGCTGACATGCAAGAAGCCAGTATTCTGATTGCAGAACAGGCACATGAACTTGAGGCCAAGCATATCATCCGCCAAGATGAATCGGCATTGGCCGAGCTTGGTCTAGAAAAGGCTCTGCCGGACGCGAGCATCTACGCTTGGAATTCGAATGCGCAAGAGCAGTGGAAGGCACGCGCGGCTGAAGCTGATATGGGCGTGGTAATGGCCGATTATGCTGCGGCGTATACCGGTTCCGTGACCGTGCTGTCTGCGCCGAATAAGGGTCGCTCTGTCAGCCTGCTGCCGACGATGCTGGTTGTGCTGATCCCGCTTTATCGGTTGAAGACACGATTGGGCGAGATTCTAGGTCAATTCGATCAGACTCAGACTCCCAGAGAGCAACTGCCGTCTGGCATTCACTTCATCTCCGGTCCCAGCCGCTCAGCCGATATTGAGAACGACCTGACGATCGGCGTGCACGGACCGGGCCAGGTACTTGCAATATTGGTCGGTTAAAGCGGCTAGCAAGTGAGCTGCATGCGGTCTGCTCGGCTAACGGAGCTCAGCGATGGAACATGGAATGTGCATGAAACAGTCTATAAGCATAGCCCGAGGGAGCTAATGCACCGACAGACGTGTGCGACCGACCCAGTGATGATCCTGCGACTTGCTAACGGAAATCAGAGACGCTTAGCAAGCGGATTTCGACGTTTCTGTATTCTAACGGAAGTCAGGCGGCACTATTACACCCCAATCGGCCGAGAAACCGATGCTTTACCATGATTAAGGGTGCGCTGTTTCCGTTAGATTTTGAAATAGCCTGATTTTCGGCGAATAAGGTACTGTCCTCCGTTACAGCAGACCATAGGTGGGTAGCTGATCACAAGTGGACAGCAGACCATAAGTGGTCAGCAAACTATAAGTGGTCAGCAAACTATAAGTGGATAGCTAAGCACAAGTGAATGTCAATGTACTGCAGCTTCTGTGGCGCCGGAATGATAAATATTCGTGCAACAAATTCACCGTCTACTCTCGTCATAGGGTGAAAAGGGATGGTGAACGCATGAAAAAGATTGTATGGTCTGCGCTAGTTGTTCTTCTGATCGGTCACTTGCAGTCGGCGCCTGCTATGGCATTGTCGTGTGCAGAGTTTCCGCCGATTGAAGAAGCGTATGAGCAGTATGATGGGTTGATTGTAGGTCTGGTGGATGAAGTATCCGGCAAGAATGACGAGTACAATGAGGTCAAGGTCACGGTACAGAGAAGTTTCAAAGGGGTCGAAGCCGATCAAGTAACGATGCTGGAAAATCCGACCTGGGGCAACTTGAATGGACCAAGCGAGGTTGGTGAGGAGTATCTGTTCTTCTTGCGGCTTACAGATTCGGATCAGTGGGAGAATCCGCTTTGTTCTCCTTCGATGAAGGTGGATGCAGCAGGGGAAGAATTGGCCTATGTGCAAGACAAGGAACTTCCAATTACAACTGAACCAGTTCCAGCTGGATCGCAATCTGAGAGTGAACAAGAGAAGGTGGCATCAGACGAGGATGTACTCGTTGAAGCAGCAGATGACGAAGGGGAGTCAGCCTCTACACAGGAGATTGTACTCGTCATAGTTCTTCTTGCGTCGCTTGGAATGATTTTGTATGCAGCGATTCCACGATCGAAGTAATGTATACAGTGGTCATGTGCTGAGTGAGTCTGAATCTGTGCAAGCGTCGTTGTTGATCGGACTGTTAATGAATGGGAGCCTTCCAATCGGTGCACATTACAACTAGACAGTCACCGGGCATTGGAGGTTTCTCAGATGGATATCAATTGGATGGAAACAGGGAAGGATGGACTTCTTGTCGTCGGTCGGATTTTTACGATTTATCCTCTTCTGCTGTTTATGACGCTCTTCATGGGAAGGAGATCTATAGGTGAGCTCCCGATTTATGATTTCCTAATTATATTGTCACTAGGTTCTGTTGTGGGAGCGGACATTGCAGATCCGAAGATCGAGCATCTTCATACGGCAATTGCGATCATTGTCATCGCGCTGATGCAGAAGCTGTACGCCATCGCACTAGTAAAGTTCAGACGGTTCGGCAAGCTCGTGTCGTTCGAGCCGATTGTAGTTATTAAGGATGGGATGTTCATGATCAACGGTATTAAGAAGGTGCGTTATCCGATCGATAACATTTTGCAGATGCTTCGGGAAGACGGCATATTCGACATAGCCGAAGTGGATATAGCTGTGCTGGAGGCGAATGGCAAGCTGACTGCATACAAAAAGGCGGAAAAATCCCCAGTCACCAGGAGTGATATGGGCGTCATTGCGCCAACATCGGGCATCGCTTATCCAGTCATCCTGGAAGGACGTATGCAGAAGAAAACTTTGAATAAGCTCAATATGTCTGAGGATTGGCTTGCCCAGCAGCTGCACAGCATGCAGCTTCAGTTATCGGATGTTTTCTTCGCCACGGTCAACGACAAGCTTGAACTCCACATAACGAACAAGAATAGCCAGCCTGTAGCGCCTCCTGTTTTCCACTAATTGCATTGGATTGCTCCCTGTCGTTTTATTCAGTATAATGTGATTCCATAAAGGGGGGGATAAGGATGGCAAAGCAGTTTGCCAGGATAAGGAGCAGCTCATGCAAAGCCTAAGATTAGGGGCGATACTTTGCATGGGCGGCTATCAGACTTGTCGCCTAATATGATAGCATAGTGTGGTTTTCTAATAGTGGGCTTTGCTGCTTATTGTCTTGGATTTCCCAACAAACAAGGAGCTGAAACCCATGATCATGCCTTTCATTAGAAACCATCAATATAATTTGATTCGCAAGCAAGTCAATTGGCTTCAAAGCACGATTCGAACGGCTGTGGATCAGCATATCGTAGAATCGGTCAGGACAGATGTTTACATGAAAGTAATGGAAGCATTCGAGGATGCTAATCCTGAGCAGAGAAACATATTGGAGCCGATCGCAGAGCTGCAGCACGCTGAACAGTGCCAACACTATGTACAGTCACTGGAGCCCTATCGCGAGGCGTTTCCGTCTCTTGCGAGGAAGCAGCTGCAGCAGTTGTTTCCCAAGGTTAAGAAGTTGCAAGTGCCTGACTTATCAAAGTTGGATCTTCGTGCCGTGACTTACTTAGGGTGGGACGATACCGCTGCGAACCGTCTGTTCCTCGTCTATCCGCTGGATGGACAGTTGGTTGGCATAGCCGGAAGGTATACACCGAGTAACAAGGGGACGTGCTTCCTATGCTATAGACAAGAGCATGTTGCGCTATTCTCGGCAATTCAGCGCCGCAAGCCTCCTAAACATGCTTCGCCCGATTATTATAAGGCAATCGGGAACTACATGTGTGTAGATAGCATGGCTTGTAATCACAATTTGACAGATACCGACAAGCTCGAATGGTTCTTTCGCGAAGTGGCCGGAACACCTCGAAGATAAGACGGGCTCATATGCAATACGTTAAAGCTGGACGAATGTCGTCCAGCTTGTATTTTTCGCATAGAGACATACTAGGAGATCGTTCTATTTTATATTCGTCATGGTATGGTCAGAAATTATAACCCTAACATAGGGAGATGCTTACGGGTATGGTAAGTGAGCGATGATGAAATGCATTGCCTTAATTCATCTACGAATATGTCATCGTCTTCATTGAACACAATCGCTCGATTTCCTTCAAAAATGAATGTATCACTGTAGATCTCCCTGAAAGTCTCAACCAGTTTCGTGTTACAGTTAAAATACAAGGCATACTGACTTGGATTCGACTTTTTCCAACCCATTCTAATGGTGCTCCCTGTTTTCGTGACATAACTGGGTTCACCCCATTTTAATGTCTCTTCCACGGAATCAACTCCATCTGTCTCTGACGCAATAGCCAAAATAAGTTGACGGAGACAAAACAGCTTCTTACGAATATTTATCGGATATTGTTCAAATACAGCGGCTACCTTAGTATTTTCAATCTCACACATACATATCATTCCTTACTTTATCTTTAGTCATCGCGACAAAAAAACTTGCACTAAATGACCGGCAAATTGCAGATTGCTAGCGTATGGCGATATAAATTTCAGCTTGTCCATCGTTCGGGTTGATATGCTGATCATAATATTCAAAATCTCCCGAAAATGCCCTCTCATAGCCGGATTGCTTCGACCATTCCCAAATATACGACCATGCTCGTTGTACCACCTCAATAATCGGTCCCTGCTCTGTAACGAAAACCGCGTATTTTGCAGAGGGTATAGTAAAGGTGTTTATATATTCTGGAAATTGATCTTGTGGCGTTTCCTTAACGTGCAATCCGACCATGATTTCATACTGTCCGGCATCATTGTCTTCATAGTTGTAATAACAGCTAAAATGGCCGGGTTGTTGCTGATATTGCTTCAATTGACTCACAATGTTGTTTGAATGGAATTGCTCAAAAAGTTTACCAATTTTCCCATTACCGTTTAATTCGTCAGCATTTGTCGTGACTGCACTGATGCCAGCCAACGTGAAAGTGGGAAGTTCTACGACACGAGTGGGCTCATTTCGTTCGTTCTGTTCTTTTCTTGTGTGCTCGTCTTGTCTCATCATGAATCACTCCTATAATTTAGAATGACTTTAGTATAAAACAACCAACCTGACAACTATCTGTCAGGTTGGTTGATCTTTTTTATATTTTTTCGCAACTTGATCAGCGAGATCAGCGATGATCTCCCGCAAATGTGGAGGCTCGAGTACTTCCACATGGTGACCCAAGCCGAGAATAAAGCGATACAACCATTCATTTTCCGGATATTCCTTCCTCACTAACCAACTGCCGTCATCCATTGGACAAAGCGCCTCAATACCAAAGCATTCCTCCGCCAAATGACGAGCTTCAACTTGGAAGCGTAAAACGAATTTTGTCACCCGAGACGATTCAGGCAGATTCCGGTCGGGAATTCGTGTTTGTGTCGGTAGTTCGTGACGAATAAACGTCTTCCCCTGAATGATTTCTAAATCTTTCATTCGTTTTAGCTTGAAAAGACGAAATTGTTCTTTCTCTAAGCAGTAGGCTTGCAAGTACCATTGCTTGCCTTTCAGGATGAGCCTGTGCGGCTCTACGATCCTATGTGACATTTCACCATCGGCATTGCAATAGACGAATTTCACTATGAGGCAGTGATCAACCGCTTTTTCTAACTGTTGCAGCTTGGGGCGAAGATATTCGTTACCGTCCCAAGGTGAGTAATCGATCAATACTCGACTTGATTTGTGCTGGAATGCTTCGGAGTCAGCGGGCCGGACAACGCTATGGATTTTCTCCATAAGTTGTTGATGCTTCTCGTTGCCGTAAGAGGCGGAAATGCTTCGAAGCGCGGTAACAATCGCAGCAAGCTCGTCGTTCGTCAGCATGTTGTTATTCAAGCGGTAACCTTCTGCCAGTCCAATGCCACCATTGCTTCCTTGATAGGTGACGATCGGGATGCCAGCCCCATTGATAGTTTCGATATCCCTATAAATTGTCCGTACGGAAACCTCAAACCGCTCCGCAAGTTCCTTAGCCTGCATCAATCGTCGGTTCAGCAGCAGAATGACGATGGACAGAAGTCTTTCCAATTTCAACGCAATTCACCTCCACTGGAGATCAGATTATGTTTCATTATCTCAATTCGATCAATTAGGCTTGAGTTTCCTTGGTAATATGGTCCGGGTGAATCGGTGTGCGGAGCATCCTCCAATTTGTTAATTTGCTTATTCAGCTGTACTATCCATACGGAAAATGCGCTCGCTAATGAGACGCAGGAAGTGCCCCCATTGGTCCTGGAAATTCGGATCATCCGGCTTCATTCCAGTAATCATCTGGGTCACGTTCCCATAGAGCAGAGGGTAGATCGTGAGGCTGGATAACATTAACGTAATGAGGCTAGGATCCAATTCCGGCGGGACCAGGCCCAACTCTTGCTTGTTCAACTTCGCAGATAATGAAGACAATTACTTCGCCGTGATGGAGAAGAAGTGACGTTCCTCATGCTTGTCCATGAAGAGCAGCTGACGAACAAAGTTGGCTGCTCTTATTCCTCCCCCAGCAGACGGTCCACGGCGCTGCGAAAGAGGCGCCATTCTCGCTTCTTCTCCTCCAGCTGCTTTCTTCCGCAGTCTGTAATGCGATAATACTTGCGCTTGCGCCCATCCGCTGCCTCCCAGTAGGATTCCACCCACTTCCCCGTTTCCATGCTATGAAGAATAGGGTACAAGGTACCTTCCTTCAGCAGGAACGTCCCGTCCGATTGCTGCTCGAGTTCCTTGATTAACTGATACCCGTATACATCATGTCGAGCTAATGTGTTCAATATTAATGTGCCGGTACTTCCGTTGAGCAATTTCTTGCTAATTTTCAATCTTGGCACCGCCTTTGTATGCATTCATGTACGGGTAGTATACCTTGTTCATCTATGCATAGCAAATCTATGTATTCAAGCAATATCGTAATTCCAGCTGTTTATGTTATCATACGAGTATACTAACGCTAGTGATCAGGAGGCAGCATGAATAACAATAAGAGCACACTCACTCCCATCTTCGACGGACAGACATTGACAGGCTGGCATGCTGTGCCGCGCTTACCGGTTCCTCGCGCACCAGGGCTGCAAGGACCGGACAAGACAACAGAAGCGTATCAGCGGGCAACACAAACATCTGGCGCTTGGACGGTGGAGGAAGGCGCCATCGCAGGTCGCCAGGATCCTCCCGGCTGCGGGTACGGCGGCTATTTGCTAAGTGATGATGTGTACGGGGATTTCGAGTTAGTATTGGAAGCGCGTCCAGATTGGCCGGCTGATACCGGTATACTCGTCAGGGCATCTGCACTCGGCTCCCAAGGTTTCCAAATTTTGCTCGATCATCGCCAATCGGGGAATATTGGCGGCATTTATGGGAATGGCATCGGCGGCTTCCATGGCATTAACTACACGTTGGATGCGGTCTATGATGACCAAGGTCAACCGACAGGGTTGAAGCTGGAGGATCCAGCAACTAGTATCGAGCCGCTTACGCCAGATAAGCCGGCTTTGTTGCAAGAAACGGCAACAGGCGAGCAGTTCCTCTCGGTCTGGAAGTGGGACGACTGGAATGAGTTTCGCATCCGGGTGGAAGGGGCATCGCCGCGTATTACGGTTCATATCAATGGCTTGAAGGTGTCCGAAATAGACACGGCCACATTGGAGCATCCGCACTATAATGCTGGAGAGATATGCGAGTTGCTCGGTCGCAAAGGTCATATTGCGTTCGAAATTCACGACAACGATCCGGGCATGGGCGAAGCGCGCTGGGCGCCGGAAGCGGCATGCAGGTGGCGCAATATCCGGATTCGCGAGCTGTAGGCGCAGCAGCTACTCCCATCGCTTCAGTTCAAGGAATATCGATAAGAGTACGCCTACAACGAAGCCGTTCGTTACGAGTGGCTGCAGAAGAACAGGCAATCCGCTGAATAGGTTAGGATCGGTGAACATGAGTCCAATGCCTATTAATACAGGCAAGGCTAAGCGGTGAATGGTTACCGAATCGAGTTCGAACCCTTTCACAGATTGCAGAGCAGTGCCGAACAGTTGTAGGTAGGCGGCGAACAAGACGGCGTTGCCTACCGTGATCGGCAGTGTAGCGAGCAATCCGCCGAGAGCTGGGAATATACCGAGCAGCGTCATCAATCCGCCTCCGATGAGGAACGGCTTACGGTCGAAGATGCGGGTGCTTTCAAGAAATCCGATTGACGAGGCGAAGGGTGCGTATGAGACAAGTCCGAGCACTGCGGCACCGATTGAGTAACTGCCCGTCAACATATAAGAGCGGTTGAATTGCTTCTGGCTAACCTGTTGCTTCAATAGCTTGGATGCTGTCTGCACTGCTGCTACCGTATTGCTCAAGTTGAGAAAAGTCGCTAGGAATGAGACGAATACGATACCTAGATTGAGATTAGGCGTTCCGAACGGGAAGATCGGAAAGGCGAGCAACGCAGGAGCCTGGAACGCAGCGTCAGCAGGGAACAGCCATACATAACCGGCCCAACCGACGACCATGCCGATCAGAATGGAGAAGCTGGCAATCGTCTGATTGCCGAACACCTTCAGCGCTATGACGAAGAGCATGGTGGCGAAGGCGAAGGCAGTTACGGGAATGTCCAGTGTACCGTCGTCCTTGATGAGCAGCATGCCATCGAAGAAGATGAGGATCAATTGGAACGTAAGTAGTAGCAAAAACACACCAAGCACCATCGGCGAGAACACTTTCTGCATGAACGTCAGTCCATTGCATAGCGCGAGCAGTACAATAGCTGCCCCGGCAAGCATCATACCGGTTGCGATGCCGCCGCCGATAGCGGGTAGGCTCATGCCTAAGGCAGAGGAAGACAGACTCATAGTCAGAACAAGCCCCCACATCACACCAGAGTGCCCTTCCATCAGCGGCAATCGATGACCGAACAAGCCCTGCAGTACGCAAGCGATTCCAGTGAACAGCAAGGAGCTTCGGACGATCCCGGCGATCTCTTGTGCTGGCAATTCGAAGGCAGCTCCGACTGAAAGCGGCACGACGACCGTGTTAGCGAATAGGAAGAACAACCATTGCATGGATGCGAACGGCGTTGTCCATTTGGAAGAATGCATGCATGTATCCCTCTTTTTCTGATCATTTTGCGTGGGTCGCACTCTAATAGGAGTGTAAGAGGTTCTGTTAGGAAAAGCAACAAGACAAGTACGATTCGTAATGATTTGCATGATATATTCATAATTGTTCAAACGAATGGGAGGAACTCTATTGAACCGTGAACATAAGAAAACATCGAAATTTAGATGGATCATCAAGCTCTTCTTCATAGCAACTGGTGCCGTCCTGATGGGCATTGCCTTGGAATTGTTCCTTGTCCCGAATGCGGTTATCGATGGGGGCATTGCCGGAGTGTCGATTATTTCTTCGCACCTCTCCGAAGTTCCGTTAGGGGTGTTTTTATTTGTGCTTAATCTCCCCTTCTTATTGCTTGGGTACAAGCAGCTCGGCAAGTCTTTCGTCATCTTGACCTTGTATGGCATCACGATTATGTCCATTACGACGGCGCTCCTGCACCATACGCAACCATTCACGACTGATCAGCTGCTTGCCGTCTTGTTCGGGGGACTTATTCTAGGGGTTGGTGTAGGGTTGGCTATTCGGTTCGGAGGCGCGTTGGACGGCACGGAAATCATCGCGATACTGTTGGCCAATAAGCTGCGTATTCCCGTCGGTCAAATTGTGATGTTCATCAACGTATTTATATTTATTGCAGCAGGATTCGTGTTCAATTGGAATTCCGCCATGTATTCGGTATTCGCCTATTTCATTGCGTTCAAGGCAATTGATATCGTCGTGGAAGGTTTGAATGAATCCAGATCGGTGACAATTATCTCCCAGGATTATGAGGAAATTGCGCAGGCCATTATGCAAAGGTTGGGACGAACTTGTACGTTCATTCAAGCGCAGGGAGGCTACAACCGTCAGGAAACTCAGATGCTGTTCTGTGTCGTCACGAGACTGGAATTGTCTAAGCTGAAGTCGATCGTGCAGGATATAGACCCGGCAGCATTTATGACAATAGAAGACGTTGCAGATGTATATGGCGGAGGTTTTGACAAAAAAGCGATTCATTGATTACGAGTTATATGAATGTAGACTAGCCTGCTAGGCTGGTCAGGTTTTTACCTATATACAAACCATCGGTCGGTATGTTATAAAGATAGTATTACAGTTAAAGGAAGGGATCAACATGGTATGGTTGCTGTTCTTGCATGTGCTTGGTGCGATTTTGTTCTTCGGAAATATTCTTGTAACAGCTTTCTGGAAGGTAGTGGCGGATGCTAGCCGAAACTTGGAGATGATCCACATCGGTGCTCGAAAGGTGCTGGCGGCGGATTATATATTTACGATTCCGGGCTTACTGCTGTTAATTAGTACCGGCAATGCGATGGCGCACAGGTACGGGTATCCAATGAATGAGATCAACTGGGTATCTGTCTCGAACGGATTGTTTGCCATCACGGGTGTGATCTGGCTGGCCATCTTAATTCCGCTTCAAGTGAAGATGATTCGAACTAGTAAGCAATCGCTGGAACAGGGGGCGGTGACAGAGGCATACCGAGCTGCCAGCAAATTGTGGATGATCTTCGGCAGCTTGGCTACCTTGATTCCGCTATATATCTTATACTTGATGACGGTGAAGCCGTTCTAAACGATTCAGTGCAGATCATTGGTGATCCCAATGCTGCGGCTGGTCTAGCGAAGCCGGCAGCTTCGTACGATGATTACCTCTTGCTGCATGAAGCTGGGCTTGGGTGAGGAACAGGCTGCTGGTCAAGTCCGCGTCCCGGATATCCGCATCGCGGAAGTCTGCACCGATCAGATCCGCTGCTCGCAAATCCGCACCGCGGAGATCGGCAGCGATCAGAAAGGCTCCGCGCAGGTTGGCCGCTCTCAGGTCCGCTCCTCTCAGCTTGGCACCCATGAGATTAGCTCCGCGCTCGTAACGCTTGTGATTGTTCACGGGAATGTGCTGTGCGCGGACAGCATCAGACCGAACAAGCTCGCTTGTTTGCAGCAGCAGCTTGTTCGCTTTCTCACGTTGAGCGGGTACATCCACATGCAAGAGTTGTGCAGGAGGCAGCTGCGTCAGCTGGTCTGTCTCATGAAGGACGGCTCGTATAGAGTGATGCAGGGATTGCGCTGATTCGTATGTCAGCGTTTCATGCAAGTACCAGAGAAGCTCATGAAGCTGGCGCATGATTGGCAGCGTCTCGTACATGGTGGAAGCCGTATCGGGTGCTTGTCGCCAATCTTGACCTTCGAATGTGACCTGTGACACCTTCTGACCTGCACCGAAGCAATCGTATACCGTACATCCGCGGAAGCCCTTCTGCCTAAGTTGACTGTGGATACCGCAGCGGAAATTATGCTGCAGATTAGAGCACGGCTCACCAGCATGCTTGTTAATGGCGAAATCGATGGAAGCGGTAAAAGGCAAAGCTACACAGCATAAGCCGAAGCACTGCTCACAATCAGCCCGCAGGTCGTCAAGGACAGTATATTGTCCGCTGCCACGCGGTGGTAGATCTGACACTATAGACACTCCTTGCCTTCGTATTGCCGCAGCTATAGCGGGAAGCAATATGCTTCGTGGCGGCGTATCGTAGGAACAAATATGAACACATCGTATCGCTTAACGGTACAGCCGTCAATGTTTACTAGGTTCAGGCATAACAAGATGGTCGAGCAAGAAGCGGAACAAAACATAGGCCCATCGGTAAAGGTAAAGAGGAACGATTGACAGTCATACTTTTATACTGTACGATACATAGTATATAACATACATTATTAATAATTGTGTAATGTTGGTGAGGTGAATCTATGAGCAGTCTGCTGCAATCCCTAATTACTGAGCTGAGAAGAGGTACGTTAACGCTGGCGGTGCTAAGTCAGTTGCGCCAGCCGCAATATGGCTATTCGTTGGTCCAGTCACTGGAGGCATCCGGAGTTGTGATTGAACAGAGCACGTTGTATCCGCTGTTGCGCAGACTGGAGAAGCAGGAGCTTGTAACGAGCAGCTGGGATACATCCGAAGCACGGCCGCGCAAGTATTATGAGCTGAGTGCGTTCGGACAAGAGACGTTCCAGCAGTTGAAGGCGGAGTGGCTGAAGAGCTCGCAGGAGCTCCAACACTTATTGCAGGGAGAGGATGACAAGTGAAACTCATTGATATTTATATCGAAGAAGTGACCCGGCGTCTGCCGGAGAAGAATCGGGAAGACATCGCGTTGGAGCTGCGGTCGTCGATTGAGGATATGCTGCCGGAAGCTTATGAGGAGCGGGATGTAGAAGCGGTATTGGAGAAGCTAGGTGATCCGGTACTGTTGGCTGGCGCCTATCGGGAGCAACCTATGCACTTGATCGGCCCGCGATTATACGATACGTATGTATCCGTATTGAAGATGGTATTTCCAATAGCAGCTGTGATAGCACTAATTTCACTAGTAGCGGACCGTGCACTAGGCACGCAACATACGGATACAGCCGTCGTGCAGATGGTTTTTGTCCTGCTCGGGGAAGGGATATGGGGGATCTGCTCCGTAGCTATTCAAGTGTTCTTCTGGGTGACATTGACCTTCGCGATCGCAGAGAGGTTCGGCTGGGGTGACGGGACGGACATAACGGGATTTAGCCGCAAGCCGTGGTCTCCTAAGGATTTGAAGAGCATACCCTATACTCCGAAGAAAGCTGCGATTACGCGAATGGAAGTGTTCCTTGGCATGCTTTGGCTGGGGATATGGGCGCCGCTCTACTTCTATGCAGATCAATTGGCGGGAGTGCACAGAAAGGGGGAGAACGGTCTTGTTCTGCACATACGCGCCTTCAATCAGGATGTGCTTCATGCTTATTGGCCGCTCGTAGTTGTAGCTATTGGTGTTGGCTTGATCGTAGTGCTTGCGAAATTAGTTGAGCGCCATTGGTCGAAGAGGCTGGCATTCCTCAATCTAGCGAGTGAGCTTGTGGCGGCAGTCGTATTCTTGCTAATTGTCAGTCAACCTGACTTACTGGAACCGGCATTCATCACATATATGGCGAATTTGTTCGAGATTACTCCTGATCAGTTTGTAAGCCGGCTAACATGGGGAGCTGTCAGTATCTACTTGATCACTGCTGCTTGGGGCTGTATCGACGGCTTCCGCAAAGCATATGCGCGTTAACTAAGGGCGTTCTTGCTTCCTTAGTGATGCATAGATTGAAAGGGGGGATTAGTGTTGAAAATTCGATTCGTTCTCGTGATATTGCTTTCCTGCGTCATCATGTTGCAGAGCAACAGTGTATTAGCGACAAGTTATCCGATGCTGGACCCCGAAGAAGTAGATGATCGAGCGGGCGTCGTAGTTCTAGGACGTTATGACTTTAGCACCAAGGTAGCGGCGAGCAATCATGTTGTTATCGGCTTCCGGTTTGACGTGGAAGGGGTGTATCGAGGTTACATTACAGAACCTCTGGTTGTCGGCATCGATATGTACGATATGAAGTGGGTCGATGAATGGCAGAAGGATGGAGGGAAGTTACTGCTCTTCTTGGAGAAGTCCGATGGGGAAGATTACTGGGTACCTGTATTATTGCAGAACGGCATGATATCCATGCGCGATGGGCAGGTAGTACTACATGATGAGCGGAAAGTCTATTATAACAATTTTTTAGCTACCCACACGAAGAGAGAGCTTCCATCGAATGTGGATTTCTCGAAGTCACACATGTATTTGAGTACTATTGTGTTTGTTATCTGGATTGCAGCGATTGCGATCTACCGTTCTGCCAAGCGGAAATCTGTAATCCAGTGAAGGAAGGCTGGCTCTTCATCCGCCACACGTAATCGTGTGGTAGATCAAGGCCGGCCTCTTATTACGAAATAAGTGCGATCACAGTCCCGCCGAAGGCTCCAGCTAATACGACGAGCCATGGAGGAGCTTTCCAAAAGACGAGCATGACGAACAGCAGCGACGCTAGTATGAAGTCAATCGGTTCCCCTATAGTAGAAGACCAGATCGGGTTGTAGAAGGCAGCCAGCAGAATGCCGACGACAGCTGCGTTGATGGCGGTCAACGCTCCGCGGATCTTCGGGATTGTGCGCAGCGTATCCCAGAACGGCAGCGTGCCGATGACGAGCAGGAATGCCGGCAGGAAAATGGCGGCTGTCGCGATGACCGCGCCTTGCCACCCGTTCATCATCGCGCCCAAATATGCAGCGAAGGTGAACAATGGACCCGGTACTGCTTGGGCAGCGCCATAACCGGCTAGGAAATCTTGCTCGCTCAGCCATCCCGTCGGAACAACCTCCCGTTCCAGCAGCGGCAGGACGACATGACCGCCGCCGAACACGAGCGAGCCGGCACGATAGAAGCTGTCGAACATCGCAAGCCAATGCAAGGAAGTGAACTCTCTAAGTAAGGGAAGCAGGATGAGCAGGCCGAAGAAGGCAATCAAGCATACAATCGCGATGCTGCGCCTGATCGGAATCCGCATGGCAGGGACTGTGTCTGCGGACTGATTTCTATACAACAACAGTCCTAGTAAGCCTGCGGCAAGGATAATGGCGACTTGTGTGAATGCCGTTTGCCATAGCAAGGCAACCGCTGCAGCAACGATAGCGATCGTCACCCTGTTGCGATCTGGAGTTAGCTTCTGACCCATGCCAAGGATCGCATGTGCGACGATCGCGACGGCAACGAGCTTCAAGCCGTGAATCCAGCCTGCACTGCTAATGTCGAAGCCTTGCAGAACCAATGCGAATAGTATAAGTGCAAGGACTGAAGGAAGCGTGAAGCCGATCCAAGCAGCCAATCCGCCCATCAAGCCTGCGCGCATCATGCCAATACCGATCCCTACCTGACTGCTTGCCGGACCGGGAAGAAATTGACACAGCGCTACCAAGTCGGCATAGCTCCGGTCGTCCATCCACTGTCTGCGCTTGATATATTCATTATGGAAATAGCCCAGATGGGCGATCGGTCCGCCGAAGGAAGTCAGACCCAATCTCGTTGACACGAATAAGACTTCTAACAGAGATTTGATCTTGCCGAATGTTTGACTGTTGCTATTTGACATGGCGTATTCCTCCAATTGTCCACACGATCATCACTGTATCTTGTAAGTATCGTTCTCAATGTAACAGCTTCGGGCAGGGGTGACAACAACAATTCGCAGCTTCATAATATCTTAACTTTATTATATAAGTAAATAATTATATAATCATTGACAAATGCAGAGGAGGATTGAGACAATGGTGAAGAAACAGGTGCGCATTTACTTCCTATGTATGCAAAATCGCTGTAGAAGTCAAATCGCCGAAGCGTTCGCCCGGCGGTATGGCGGCGAACATGTAATAGTAGAAAGCGCTGGACTTGAGGCGTCATCCGTACACCCGATGACTATATCCGCGATGGAGGAGGTCGGAATTGATCTTTCTGGTCATACCTCGAAACGGCTGGATATGAAGACATTCATGAATGCTGATGTAGTTGTCAAGTTGTGTGAACAATTGAATGAACGCTGTCCAGTTGTCCCGTTCGGCATTCAGAACTTCGAATGGAATCTCCCCGATCCACTGGCGACTGAGAATATCGAACAGGTGAGGATTGTGCGGGATCAGATTGAAGAGAAGGTGAAGGGGTTGCTGCACAGTCTGGATGTGCTTGATACCTAGCGAAAGGAGTTGGAGCTATGGCGGAGTTAGAGAAGCTTGCTGATATTTTCAAGCTACTAGGTGACAAAAATCGGCTGACTATCGTCGCTTCCCTGAAGGAAAGGGAAATGTGTGTATGTGAGCTAGTGGAGCTGCTCGATACGAGCCAGCCGAACATTAGCCAGCATATACGCAAGCTGAAGGACGCTGGACTTGTGAAAGAATCGCGTAAGGGACAATGGATTTATTATTCACTCAACACGGATGATAAACCTTATCTTCAAGCAGTCTTGAATGAGTTGCCATCCCAGCAGGAGAAGCTGCTGCAATTAACCCCAATTTCATGTTCGTAATGGAGGCTCTATGATCTTACTTGCATCTGCAATATTTGTACTTACGTTAGTGTTTGTCATCTGGCAGCCGAAGGGCTTGAATATCGGATGGTCCGCTACTGCCGGAGCCTTGCTTGCGCTGCTGTTTCAGGTCGTCAGCATACAGGACGTATGGACCGTAACCGGCATCGTCTGGAATGCGACGCTTGCATTCGTGGCGATTATATTGATCTCGCTCATCTTGGATGAAATCGGCTTCTTCGAATGGTCAGCCTTGCATATGGCACGCTTCGCGAACGGCAATGGCAGACTAATGTTCGTGTATGTTGTGTTGCTGGGTGCTGCTGTGGCGGCTCTCTTCGCCAACGATGGCGCCGCGTTGATTCTGACTCCGATTGTACTAGCGATGGTGCGGGCGTTGAAGTTCCCGGATACGATGATCTTGCCGTTCATTATGGCGAGCGGTTTCATCGCAGATACGACTTCGCTTCCGCTCGTTGTGAGCAATTTGGTCAACATTGTCTCTGCGGATTACTTCGGTATTCATTTCGTAGAATACGCGAGCCGTATGATTGTGCCGACCTTGTTTTCACTCGGAGCGAGTCTATTGGTGCTGTACTTGTACTTCAGAAGGAACATTCCGACACAGTATGAGGTTAGCCATCTGAAGCAACCGTCTGAAGCGATCAAGGATCAGCGCTTGTTCAAGCTGTCTTGGCTGATGCTTGGCATCCTGTTGATCGCTTATCTTGTCAGCGGATTCGTTCATATTCCCGTTTCGCTCATTGCTGGAGCGGTTGCGCTAGTCTTCGTCCTGTTGGCTCGCCGTAGCGAAGCGATACAGACGAAGCGGATTATGAAGGAAGCGCCTTGGTCGGTCGTTGTTTTCTCAATCGGCATGTATGTCGTAGTATATGGGTTGAAGAATGTAGGGTTAACCGATATGCTCGGCGAGCTCATACAGCGGTTTGCAGATGAGGGCTTGTTCGCTGCGACAGTCGGAATGGGCTTCTTGGCAGCGATTCTGTCCTCGATTATGAACAACATGCCGACGGTCATGATCGATGCTCTGGCTATAGAAGGAACGCAGACAAGCGGAGCTATCCGTGAAGCGCTGATTTATGCGAATGTGATCGGGTCTGATCTTGGTCCTAAGATTACACCGATCGGCTCATTGGCGACACTATTATGGCTGCATGTCCTGTCGCGTAAGGGTGTGACGATTACGTGGGGCTACTACTTCAAGGTTGGCGTTGTGCTTACGGTACCGACCTTGTTCATCACGTTAGTAGGCTTGTATGTATGGCTGTTAGTTATTACTTGATCGCAGAGTTATGCATAGGCAATACAATTTGAGATTAGAAAAAGGAGACAATATCCATGAGCAAACCAATCGTATATTTTCTATGTACAGGGAATTCCTGCCGCAGTCAGATCGCAGACGGCTTCCTGAAAGAGCTTGGCGGCGATAAGTACGAGGTGAGGAGTGCAGGGCTGGAAGCACACGGGCTGAACCCGCGGGCAGTGCAAGTGATGCAGGAAGCAGGCGTCGATATTTCGGCGCATACGTCGGATGTGATTGATCCCGATATATTGGCCAATGCGGATTATATCATCACCTTATGCGGTCATGCGAATGACAACTGTCCCGTTGTGCGCAACGATAAGGCTGAGCGTTGGCATTGGGGGTTCGACGATCCAGCTAAGGCAACCGGTACAGAGGAAGAAATCATGGTCAAGTTCCGCGAGGTGCGCGATGCGATCCGGAACCGAATGGAACAGTTTGTGAAGGAAGGGAAGTAACAGGCAGACACGGTCGACTCTACACATGTCATCCTTATGGTGATGTATATTTTTTCAATGGAAGGGGACATTCTATTTCAAGGACATTCGTTCAGATATCTGGCATGCCTACATCATAGGGGGGACTAGTCAATGGATACGACTCACTCAAAGTTAACATCAACTGAAATGGGCAAGCTATGGGCAACTTATGTGGGGAATACGATGGGTGAATGTGTGCTCCGGTACTACCTGAACCATGTAGAGGATAAAAATGTTAAAAGCATTTTAACTTATGCGTTAGGTTTGTGTGAAGAATACATCCAAGATATTAAAACAATTTTTGTCCGAGAGAACTTTCCAATCCCTATTGGATTTACCGATAACGATGTGAACGTAGAGGCACCCAGATTATATGATGATGATTTCTATCTGTATTACTTGCAATACTTGGGGAAAGCAGGGATGAGTCTGTACAGTGTTGCTATTCCGTTGGTGACCAGAAGAGATATAAGGAATTTTTATGTCAAAGCTCTCCGAGGCACTGTCAAGTTAATGGCAGATGTTAATGACGTCTTGCAGGCAAAAGGCATCTTAATGAACTCACCAGCTATACCGAACCCCAATCAAGTAGATTTCGTAACGAAACAAAATTTCTTGCATGGTTTTGTGGGCGATATTAGACCACTTCATGGATTGGAAATTGCCCATCTCTTCGGCAATCTGAACAACGATATAACGAGCAAAGCGCTGATTATCGGGTTCGAACAAACTGCGCAGGGCGATAAGGCAAGGAAGTATTTGGAACGTGGGAAACAATTAAATACGAAGCATATCGACAGAATGACAAAGAAGTTGACTGAAGAATACTTGCCTTCTCCTACACTGATCGATCATTTGGTGACACCGTCCATCATACCTCCATTCTCAGATAAATTGATGGTGTTTCATAAAATCGACATGTTCTCCATGAAAGTAAGGGAGTACGCCGGAGGCGCATCCGTCAATGGCAGAAGAGATATCGGCGCTTTGTATGCACGCTGCATATTGGATGTTTCTTTATATGTGGAGGATGGGGCCAATATTATGATTGAGCAAGGATGGATGGAACAACCGCCGGAAGCTGTTGATCGGGATCACCTGGTTAAAACATAGTATGCTCCCACACAACTTAATCAACATTATCGACAAGTAACTCTCCTTGGACTAGGGTGATTTCCCGGAAGCCTGCCATCTTGAGTTGTTGATATTGGATGTGCTTGGCGCCGCCGACGAGCAAGATGTTCAGCAATCCGGCAGCGCCTTTCACTGGCAGGGCGAAGCTCTGCGTCTCTGGATACACTTCGCGCAACGTGGCATACGCTGCACACACCCGCTTGTCTTGCGCCTTCTCTGCGATCAGATTGATCAACAGCATGCCTTCCTCAGCTAGCTTATCTCGGGTAAGTCGGTAAAACTGCAAGGTCGACAAGTGCGGCGGTGTGCCTTCTGCTGTAAAGGCATCGACGACAATGTAGCTGTACTTGCCGGATGGCTCTTCCTCTAACAGTCTCCGCCCGTCCCCGATATGCACGTCAGCCGAATCGGTGGCGAAATACCGTCTGCTGATTTCCACCAGCTTGCCGTCTAGCTCAGCGACCTTGAACTGCTTGTTGGAGAAGTGTCGGGGAAGTGCGCCGATGCCATAACCGATCATATAGACATGGGTGAAGCTTGCATTATTCTCACACATCAAATGAATCATCGCACGCGGGTATTCGAACAAGATGTGGGCAGGATCATTCCGATCATACACACCCTGCACAGCCGCCTCTGAAAATTGCATAACGCGAAAACGCCCCTTCTCCCCATCGAAATCTGTCGTATCATAGATCGTAACGTCATGATAATCGGTAAGGTTCTGGTATAAGATGCGCAAGGAAGTTCGCTCCTTCTGTGTCAATTGCGTACAATCTGCATGTATTACGTTCCTTCGTGCTTTGCACCGTTCGCATGGGTGTTATTGTTGCGGTATATGATTCGCAAGCGGATCAAGAAGCCAAGCGCCGCTCCAGTCAAGCCAATCGTGACACCAACCCAGAATCCGGCTGGACCAAGCGAAGTATAGGCTGCCAGCACATAGCCGGACGGAATCCCGATCAACCAATAAGCGACAAGGGTAATATAGAAGGACACCTTAACATCTTTGTACCCTCGAAGCACGCCTTGGAGACTTGCCTGCGAAGCGTCAGATATCTGAAAGATGATGGCGAATAGAAACAGATGGGCAGCTACTTGAATAACCATCGGATCGGAGCTGTAGAGGGAAGCGATCGGTTCTTTGAACAAGAACATCCCTATAGCTCCCAGAATGACGAACCCAATCGCACTAACAACCCCTAACAAGGAGTATTGTTTGGCTGCAGAGAATCGTGCGCCGCCAACAGAATAGCCAACGACAATCGTGATTGCCATCGAGATGCTTAGTGGCACCATGAACAACATGGAGGAGAAGCTCATCACAATTTGGTTGGCAGCAATGATCGTAGTCGTGAACATTTTTCCAATGAATAATGTCACAACAGAGAATATACTCGCTTCAAAAAAAATAGACAACCCGATCGGTATTCCAATTGCGAGCTGCTCTCGCCACGCTTGGAAGGACGGCTTCACCCAATGCACGAAGATCCGATAGGTTTTCACCGAATCGACCTTGAATGTCATGATGACGCTCACGATGAATATAATCCAGAACGTAATCCCCGTAGCATACCCTGCTCCAATCCCACCTAACTTGGGCATGCCGAAGTGACCGAATATGAAGCTGTAATTGAACAGAACATTAAAGGGCAGAGCAAGCACCGTAATCCACATCGTAATGCGCGTATAGCCATGTCCGTCGAAGAAATTACGAATGACGTTAGATAGGAACAACGGAATGATGCCGAAAGAGAGCCCTACTAAATAATGGAAGGAAATGTGCTGGACATCCTCATCCAATGCCATCAGATTCAAGATGGGGGTAAGAACGAATGCCCCTATGACAATAATGATAATACCGAGAATAATGGACAAATACAGGCCTTGGGTAACGGTGCCATGAATGTGCCGCTTCTCGTTCGCACCTAAGAAGTGCGCAATAATAGGCGTGATCGCCAGCATCACACCGTTCATCCCCGTGAAGATCGGCATCCACAAGCTGGACCCAATCGCCACACCGGCTAGGTCATCTGTTCCAACACGGCCGGACATCATCGTATCGACAACATTCATAGCTGCCAAGCTGATTTGTGTAATGAGAATCGGCCACAAGATCGTTAGGAATAAGCGGATTTTGTCCTTGAATGTATGAGCGTGAATCATGTGAATTCCCCCTTGCTTGCAGACCTTGTTTGACGAGTCAAAGATCGGAATATCGTAGCAAAGCATCGGGTCACTGTCAACTGTTATTCGGGGTAGACATATTCGGTTGTGAAGTCCTGGTCGGAAAAGTCAATAGTGTGATAACTGTTGACGCAGCTAGATGGGCGCAATCGGTGCCCTAGTTGGTTGCTGCGGTCGCTCGGTGCAGTTGGATGGACGCAGTCGGTGCCCCACTTGTGTTGGGATAGCGGGAATTTACGGACTTATACGCCGTTACAGGGCCAGACGGTTCAGATTAACGGGAAAAAGTGGATGTATTTAGTCCAATTAGCCTGCCGCTTCTTGAATTCATAGTGAGTAAGACCACTTCACTCCTCTATCTATAGTGTGGAGATCACCCAGTCGCAAATAGGACCGATTATTCCCGTTAATGCCAGCTAGAATGCGGAAGTGCCTATAGCCGAGGTGTTCGAACTAGCTAGAATACGGCAATATTGTTCGGTCGATGTACTGTATTAGCTAGTGTGCTTATTATGCTTCAACTGAACTTGGATCGATGTACGTTGATAGGAAGTTATAATGATTTTACTTAACCAAAAGGTTGACTATGGCGAATAGGTCGTATATAGTTAACCATATGGTTGAGCAAAATGAAAATCAGCTAAATGATATCTTTCAAGCTTTGGCCGATCCGACGCGCAGAGAGATGATTCGACTCATGGCAGGACAGGAACGCACCGTCACGGAGCTGGCGGCTCCCTTCGCTATGTCCTTGGCGGCAGTCTCCAAGCATCTGAAGGTGCTGGAGCGTTCAGGCTTGCTAGCGCGAAGGAAGGAAGGACGCATCCACTATTGCAGCCTAAGCGGCGAGCAATTGTCCAAGGCGCATCAATGGTTGCGCATGTATGAACGATTGTGGAGCAGGCAGTTTGACGCATTGGAACAAGTGTTGAAACAAGAAGTGAAGGAGGAGCAAGCATCATTTACAGACAAACCTCGGAAACAACATTGACGATGACCCGGTATTTGGACGCGCCGGCGACGAGAGTGTTTGATGCATGGTTGAAACCTGACACGATGCGCCAATGGCTGTTCACGTCCGAAGGGACGAATAAGCTTGTGCGCAATGAGCCGTATGTGGGTGGCACCTGGGAGATTATCGACCATCGTGACGGCATGGATTACCGGGCGATCGGACAGTATATCGAGATCGACCGACCCCATCGGCTTGTGTTCACATTTAAGATGCCGCAATTCAGCGAGACGGAGGATGTTATTACCGTCGAACTGGCAGAACAGGAATCCGGCTGCATGATGATCTTCACCCAGCAAATCGTTGTGCCGCATGAGGAAAATTGGAGTGCAGAAGATATCGAGAAAGCGATCGGTGAATATCGCAGTGAATCAGAGCATGGTTGGGATGTAATGTTTCACGGATTGGCTTCTTTGGTTGCGGCTTCATCGACGTATGAATGAAGAGAGGAGCGAATGGTGATGAACAAGGTTACACCGTTCTTAATGTTTCAAGGCGATGCGGAGGAGGCGATACAGGCGTATACGTCCTGGATCGAGGATTCGGCGATTACGAGTATCGTACGGTATGGTCCGAATGAGCTAGGTGCGGAAGGCAGCGTCAAGCATGCGACATTCACACTGAAAGGGCAGCAGTTTATGTGCATCGACAGCAATGTGAAGCATGACTTCACCTTTACCCCCTCGTTCTCCATCTATGTGACCTGCGACACAGAAGCGGAAATTGACCGGCTCTATAGCCAGTTGTCCGAAGGAGGACAGGCGATGATGCCGCTGGACAACTACGGTTTCAGCTCCAAATTTGCTTGGATATCGGATAAGTTCGGCGTGTCTTGGCAGATGACGCTGTAATAGCGGTGTGCGACGAATGGATGTAGACTAACTGCAGCATCTCCGAGCGTAGGTCTACTTGTATAAATCATCCGCACCTGTCCGCTTCCGTACGTATGCTACAATGAAACTGACAGTGGACAGAGGGGCAGCCATCTATCTATGCTTCTGCGTTGCCCTATCCACAATTTTGCGGAGCGAAGGAGAGGTTGTACATGGAATATGTCAAGCTGGGTCGTACGGGATTGGAAGTATCGAGATTGTGCCTTGGCTGTATGACTTATGGGATACCCGAGCGCGGATCGCATCCTTGGACATTGAACGAAGCGCTGAGTCGACCGTTTCTGAAGCGGGCACTAGAGCTAGGTATCAATTTCTTCGATACGGCGAATGTGTATTCCGACGGGACCAGTGAGGAGATTGTTGGACGAGCGATGAAGGAGTACGTCAGCCGCGATGAGGTCGTCATTGCGACTAAGGTGCACGGTCGCATGCGTCCGGGTGCGAATGGTGCCGGCCTGTCTCGCAAGGCGATCCTGAGCGAAATCGATCACAGCTTGAAGCGGCTGGGGACGGATTATGTGGACTTGTACCAAATCCATAGATGGGACAACCATACGCCGATCGAAGAAACGATGGAAGCGCTGCATGATGTGGTCAAGGCCGGTAAAGCGCGTTACATTGGCGCTTCTTCGATGTATGCATGGCAGTTTATGAAGGCGCAGCATACTGCGGAGAAGAACGGCTGGACGAAATTCGTCTCGATGCAGAATTATGTGAACTTGCTGTACCGTGAGGAAGAACGTGAAATGCTGCCCTTGTGCAAGGAGCAAGGCGTCGGTGTTATTCCGTGGAGCCCGTTGGCTCGCGGCCGTCTGACACGCGATTGGGATGAGCAGACTGTTCGTTCGGAGACGGACGAATTCGGCAAGAAGCTGTACGGTATGGTAGAGGCAGATCGGCAAGTCGTTGAGCGGGTAGCCGAGGTCGCGAATCAGCGCGGCATTCCTAGAGCGCAAGTAGCGCTTGCGTGGGTGCTGCAGAAGGAGCCGATAACCGCCCCGATCATTGGCGCGTCGAAGCCGCATCATCTGGAGGATGCCGTCGCGGCCTTGTCCGTTCGGTTAACAGAGGAAGAGATCCGAAGCTTAGAGGAGCCGTATGTCCCGCATCCGGTTATGGGCGGATTGAACTAATCTTGGATGAGCTGGCGAGAAGATTTCGCACAGAACAGCCTGCGCAGAACTGCCCGTACACTTGAAAAATGATGCGAATGTGCAGGTATTTCATTTGAATGTCAGCTAAAAAGGAAAAAGCCTGCGATGATGCAGGCTTTTTCAGCGTAAGTGCGCCAAATCAGCTACTTCAAGCAGGCAAAGATGCAGATTCGCAGGAATTTTGCATTTTCTCCTCATCAGAGGGGGGTGAAAGCTGCACAATCGCAGCAATTTCGCTGCATTTCGTCATGCCCAGTTGCATAGTGACTCTGACGGTGTCGATGCCTGTATTTCCGCAGGAATTTTAGCTATGCATCTCCTATTTACAAACCGATGGTCTGTATATATAATGAAGAGAATGACAATCTCGCAGAAGCTGTTGTATAGATACGGAAGAATCACTCTCTAGTTAAAAAAATGTTGCCGCACAGGTTGCCTATAGGCAGTAGACACATCCGAACATGGACGATGGAGGCGAAGATACATGAGGCAGGAGGAACGCAGGCAGCGGACAACGCGGCAGCTGCTTGAAGCGACGAAGGCGCTCATACGCAAGAAGGGGTGCCACGCGATTACGATGAAGGACATTATGGAAGAGTCGGGTTTATCCAAGGGCTCGATCTTCCATTATGTGAACAGCAAGGATGAGTTGTTCGTCTGGGTGTTGCAGGAGCATCTGGAGCATACGAATGACCGATTCCATCAAGCGGTCGATGCACAGACATCCGATCCGAGCTTCGAAGGACCGATGCGGGAAATTGCCGAAGGCATGCGAGATCTGGAAGATGCAGATCATGTTGCGAACAAGGTGTTTGTGTACTTGCTTGGCAAGGAGGAAGATCCGAAGGTGAAGGAAGTTTTGGGGAGATTTTATGATCGATCGCTGCAGCTCTCCGAACAGTGGATTGCATCAGGACAGAAGCACGGTGTAATCGGGACGCATCTGGATAAGGGGAAGATATCTGAGATGTTCGTACTGCTCACACTAGGACTTCGCATTAGGCGTGTTCTCCCGACAGGAAGCGATTCGTATACAGCGAAGGATTTGGCCGCATTCATGACTGAGGTGTTGCAGTCGGATCGCTAGAGGACTTGATTAGGTAAACAGATGAGAGAGGGGATGCATCATATGGCTCCGCTAATTGCGCTTATTGGCGCTTTATTATTGTTTCGGACGACAGGATGGATCGGAGTTACTTATTTCGATGATTGGCAGATGAGCTTGCGGGCAGCGGTTGCGGTTATGTTCCTGTTGACCGCTTCGGCGCACTGGGGGAAGCGTCGACCAGACTTAATTCGTATGGTTCCAGCTGCTATACCGAGGCCTAGCTTCGTTGTGAGTTTGACAGGATATTTGGAAATTGTGGGAGCTGTCGCGCTCATGATTCCAGCATTGTCGACAGCTGCTGCCATTGGCTTGATCACGATGCTACTTGCCATGTTTCCAGCTAATGTGAAGGCGGCACGTGAACGGTTGACGATTGGCGGCAGTAAGGTGCCAAGCTTGCCGGTTCGTACATGTCTGCAGATCGTGTTTATTACGGCTGTCATACTTGCTTCGCCATTCATATAAATAAGGACTGTCACAAAAAGCTACGGTGCCTCGTCTTCTTAGCAACAGCCGATTCAATCGGCGCTATGGAGGTGGAGGCCATGAAATCAAATGTAAGTGAAACAGGTCAGCAGGAAATGAAACACGCAGCAACGAAGAAGTGGGATGTAGCTGTGATTGGTGGCGGTCCTGCCGGTTTGGCGGCAGCTGCACTTGCAGCTCAAGGCGGCTGTTCGGTCGTGCTTTTGGAGGGAACGAAGCATTATGGAGGTCGTTCTGCTTCGACGGAAGCCGACGGAGCTGTGTTCAACTTGGGAGCGCACGCTCTGTACCGCAAAGGAGCCGCTGAGCGTGTGCTGGAGCGCTTAGGTGTCAGACCGCATGGCAAAGCGCCTACGATGAATATATCTTGGCTGATTGATCAGGATACCGCCGTAAGTACGATGGGTTTGCTATTAGGCGGTAAGCTGGGGTGGATGGAGAAGCGCCAGCTTATTGGTTGCCTCGTTCGTATTCGCCGGATGCAGCCGGAGGCGGCGGCAGGTAAGAGCTGGCGTCAACAGCTGATCGAGCTCGGGGTAGCAGGACGAGCAAGAGATATTATGGAGGGAATGGGCCGATTGGGGACGTATGCCGGAGATGCAGACAAGTTAGATGCCGGCGCCGCAATCATGCAGCTGCAGAAGGCGGTGATGTATCCGGATGGCGGTTGGCAATCGATGATCGATGCGATGGTTGAGCGCGCACAAGCTGCAGGCGCCCAATTGCTAACGAAGAGTGCTGTGACTGATGTAACTCGTCTGGAAGACAGCTGGACCCTTACACACAACGGGGGAGTCGTACATGCGCGCCAGATCATAGCCGCTGTGAGTCCCGCGAAGCTGAACGATTGGTTCGGGCCGCACTTGCCCGCAAGCTATGCGCGTTCGCTCTCAGCCTTAACGCCAATGACAGCCGCATGTCTGGACGTGCACTTGCGCAGGCTGCCCCATTCGACAGGCTTGTTCACATTGGGAGCACAACAACCGCTCTACCTGTCTGTTCATTCACGCTGGGCGAACTTGACGCAGCAACAGGGGCATGCGGTCGTGCATACGATGCGCTATCATACAGGGGAAGCTGCGGACCAAGAAGAAGACAGGCTGCTGCTAGAGAAGCTGCTGGATCGCATGCAGCCGGGATGGCGGAAGGAAGTGGTGCGCCAGCGTTATTTGCCAAGACTAGTAGTTAGCCATGCGAGTCCAACGACTGAGCTGCGAGGTGTGTTGAACCGGCCATCCGTGTTGACTGGTGTGCCAGGCGTATATGCGGCAGGGGATTGGGCAGGAAACGAAGGGCACTTATTGGATGCGGCACTTGCGAGTGGTGAAGAAGCTGCACAGCTCGTCTTGAAGCATCACACTAACTAGGAAGGATGCTGTATGGAGATGGACACACATACGAAGCTCCCACAGTGGTATGACGAGTATCGACGTTATATGCTCGCTGTTGCCTATCGAATGTTAGGTTCTTTTGCCGAGGCTGAGGATGTTGTGCAGGATGTTTTCGTCAGGCTTCACGGAATAAGGGAGCCGGATATTCGGGATGCGAAGTCCTATTTGACGACAATGACGGTACGCCGGTCGTTGGATGTGCTCAAGTCGGCGCGCAGGAAGCGGGAAACTTATGTCGGTCCTTGGCTGCCTGAGCCGGAGGTTCGCTTGCTAGAGGACGAAGCGAGTACTGGACTTATTCTAGAAGAGACGGTCAGCTATGCGCTGCTCGTGGTGATGGAGCGGTTGACGCCTGGAGAACGCGCCGTCTTCTTGCTGCAGGAAGTACATGGATACAGCTATGGCGAAACGGCAGCTGCGTTGGATAAGACAGAGACTGCTTGCCGTAAGGCGATGAGCCGCGTGCGCAAGAAGCTGGCGCAGGAGCTGCCCGAACCGGAAGCCGATCCGATCCATCGTCAGCAGCTGGCAGCTGGTTTTCTGCAGGCTACGCAGACGGGCAAGGCGGAGGATCTGCTTGCTTGGCTGCAGGAGGATGCCGTCTGCATGACCGATGGCGGAGGCGAGGTATCTGCTGCTGTGAAGCCGCTCGTTGGTTCTGACCGCGTGGCTGCTTTCCTGAACGGGCTTGCAGCCAAATATCAAGGTCGCACCTTGGAGCTTAGACCGCTGCTTGTCAACGGCGAGTTGGGCGTGGGCATTATAGAGGATAGCGTGCTTACTACGATTGCGGTCATCGAATGGCAGGGCGACAAGATCAGGCACATCTATATGACCCGTAATCCGAAGAAGCTTGTACACGTACCCCAATTGCACACAGCCGCGGGGAACAAGACGGACATTTGATAGGCATAGCGGTAAAGCGCTGCCGATTACACATAGCACAAAGGGGCTGTCCAATGACAGCCCCTTTGTTCGATTAGCAGCAGGAGCTCGCTTGCGTCTCCTTCGCGCTTTCCTGTTCTGTTCCACATCCGCATCCGTCATCCCCGGCAGCCTTAGCATCCGCATCGGCTACACAGCAAGCTTCTGTATCGGCTGGCGCTGGTCCGCCGCAACATCCTTCTACCTTTTCCTCAGCCTGCACTAGATTCGCTTCTTTGTTCATGTGAACGCCTCCCGTTAGCCATTCGAATTTGTGTTACACAGGATAAGACGCGCAATGCGTCGAATGGACGCAAACCGGAAACCTGATTAGGATGGACAACTCTTCCCACAGGACGGTTGCCCGGCTGTCTCGGATTGCTTGTAATCGATAATGTTGCCGTATCGGTCTGCCTCTATATGGCAGCAGGCGTCGAGCAGTTCCTTCAACTTCTCCCGTCCGCGCTGTACGCGTGACTTCGCTCCGGAATAGGAAAGTCCGAGCTTCTCACTCAGTTCCTTCTGCGAGAGACCGTGCCACTCTGTGAGATGAATCGCCTCCCTGTATTTATCCGGCAGTTGATCAATCATCGGACGCAGGCAAGCGGCCAGCTCCTTGGATAGATCCGGTTCCTCTATCGCTTCCTCAGCTTCCAGATGCAAGGGCAGCTCCTCTGCCGGACGTCTTCTTCTATAGTAATCGTGAATGGCGTTCCGCGTAATATTGTAAATCCAGGCATGCACCTTTTCTTGATCCTTCAAGGTGTTCAGATGCTTCCAGATTTTCATGAAGACATCCTGCACAATATCCTCTGCTATAGCCGGGTCGGGCACGCGCCCATTAACGAATCGCACCAACGGATCGTGAAATTGTTGCCACAGTTGTTCGGTGTTCATGTAAATCTCCTCCAACGCATGTAATCTCTACAACGTAGACGCAGTTTTCGCCGATTGGATGCAAAATTCGAGGGTTAATAAAAATATATGCGTCCTTCTTAGTATACCACCGTCTGCTAGGAGGCAAGGATATTTCATTAGGCAGGAGGAAGGTATATGAATCTACAACAGTTTCCGATCGTAATTATCGGCGGCGGGCCAGTAGGACTTGCGGCTGCAGCGCAGCTGGCACAGCGCAAGCTCCCGTTCCGCTTGTTGGAGAAAGGCCGGACGGTAGGAGAGTCTTTACGTCAGTGGGCACATGTCCGCATGTTCTCACCGTGGGAATACAATATAGATCGAGCGGCAGAAGCACTGCTAGTCGACGTTGGTTGGACATCGCCTGACCGTACTGAGCTGCCGACCGGCGCGGAGATGGTCGAACAGTATTTGCAGCCGCTGGCCGAGCATCCATTGTTGGGGCCGAACATTGTGACAGACAGTCGGGTCGTGTTCGTGCAGCGATACGGCATGGACAAGATGAAGACGGCAGGCAGGGCAACCTTCCCTTTCGAGATCGGCTATGAGCGAGCTGGGGAGCTGCATCGGCTGTATGCTTCTGCGATTATCGATGCGACTGGAACTTGGCATTCGCCTAATCCGGCCGGTGCTGGCGGGAATCCTGCAACGGGCGAATTAGCATTAGCAGATCGTATTGCATATGGGGTACCGGAAGTAAGAAGCCGCGATCGTCAGCGATATGCGGGGAAGCGCGTTGCAGTCATCGGAAGCGGTCATTCTGCGATTAATTCGATTCTGGAACTGGATCGGCTCAAGCAGGCAGAACCGGATACTGCAATCGTCTGGGTGCTGCGCCGGCCAACTGCTGATTCTACATTTGGCGGCGGTGAAGAGGATGCTCTGCCGGCAAGAGGAGCTCTAGGTACGCAAGTACGTCGGCTCATTCAATCGGGGCGAGTGCAAGTAGAAGCCCCGTTCCGACTGCATACGGTGGAGAAGTCAGGAGAGCGCATCCGGCTTATCGGTCTATCCGGTCACCGTACTGCGGTGATAGGTGATGTGGATGAGCTTGTCGTCAATACTGGGGCGAGACCGGACTTTTCTTTCCTAAGAGAAGTGAGGGTCGCAGCCGATCCGGCCTTGGAGAGCGTGCCGGCCTTGGCCGAGCTGATTGATCCGAACGTACACAGCTGCGGTACGGTTCGTCCGCATGGAGAGGCAGAGCTCCGCCAGCCTGAGCCGCAGTTCTATGTTGTCGGGGCGAAGAGCTACGGTCGTGCGCCGACCTTCCTGATGGCGACAGGCTATGAACAGGTCCGCAGCATAGCTGCAGCATTGGCGGGTGATGAAGAAGCAGCCCGCAAGGTGGAGCTTCACTTGCCCGAGACAGGCGTGTGCGGCGTTCCGACAAGCTGACGTCTGTGCCTCATGCGGAAGCCCAAGTGAAAGGGGCGGCTACGGTCACGGCGTTATGCTTGCTCGGTGATTCTGCCTTGTATGTAGTGCTGCCTCTCTACTATGAGGCGTTCGGGCTGACCTCGCTCTGGGAAGTAGGCGTGCTGCTTGCTGTGAATCGGTTCGTGCGCATTCCGGTTCATCCGTTAGTGAAGCGCATGTACAGGAATGGTTCTGTAGTACGCGGTTACCAAATTGCGATCATGCTAACGGTGATTTCCATATTAGCTTGCGGACTGCTCAAGCACTTCTGGTTGCTTGTAGTGGCAAGAGCATTATGGGGAGTGGCGTGGAGCTTGCTCCGCCAAGGCGGGCAGCTTGCAGTGCTGCAGGCTATGCGGGGGGAGGAGCGACAAGGAGCAGGCAGCTTGATTGGTCAATTCAACGGCATTTCTCGAATCGGCAGTCTGGTTGGCATGGTGCTTGGCGCAGTATTAACGACGACCCTCGGACCGTTCTGGATGTGTGTGGGATTTGCTTGTGCGGCGCTGCCGGGTGTTGTACTCGTCCAGTATGGCATGCGGGATCAGCCTGCTGAAGATGTTGATCGACAAGCGGATGACGAGCTTCCTTCATCTAGTGCGGTAAGCTTTCGCGGGGGCTGGAAGCAATTGCTGCTGTACACGTTATTGCCTGGCATGCTCATCGCCATGCTCTATCAGGGGCTGTGGAAATCGACATTAGGCCATTGGGTTGTGCAGCAGGATTTCACTCACTTGCTGTTGCTTGGCGGTCTAAGTGCTGCTATGTGGACCGCTCTGCTGCACGCGCTGCGATGGGGATTGGAACCGATTGTGGCACCTTGGACGGGAAGGGCTGGAGACTTGCCAAGCATGAGGAGTAAGCTGCTCGTTGCGTCCTTGCTTGCCGCCGCACTTCTCTTCTGGCTGCTGCCGCTTTCCTTGCCATCCGTACTCTGGCTAATTATCGTGGCAGGCATTACGTTCACGGCAGTGACAGCGACTACATGCATGGATGCTGCAGCTACTATGGCGGCGCATCGAATGAACACATTCCATAAGCGACAAACTGTGATTGCGTCTTATTTGATCGCATCTGATTTAGGCGCTGCGATGGGGCCGCTGTTCGGCTTTGTGTTGATCGAGTATGCGAGTATCTGGTCATTGCTGCCGTTAGCTACACTCACGCTTGCAACCGCAGCCTTGCTCATGACAGCGGAACAATTAGCTGTACGAAAGCGCGACAAGAAGCGTTCAGTCAACGTGAGCGGTATGCGCTGAATTGGCGTAAATCGTCTCATCCTCATCCGTGACAAGAACCGAAAAAAGCTTGGGCAGGAGCAATGTGCTCCGCCCAAGCTTTCTTAATAGATGAACACTGAATGTTGCTTACACAACACCTTGTGCAAGCATAGCGTCCGCAACGTTCAGGAAGCCGGCAATGTTGGCGCCTACGACCAAGTTGCCCGGTGCTCCGAACTCCTCGGATGCCTTCACGCTTTGCTGATAGATGTTCTTCATAATATCCTGCAAGCGGGAATCCACTTCCTCGAATGTCCAAGACAAGCGCATGCTGTTCTGAGACATTTCGAGCGCGGATACGGCAACGCCGCCTGCGTTCGCTGCTTTGGCAGGTCCGAAGAGTACGTCGTTCTTCAGGAATACGTCGATCGCTTCCAGCGTGGATGGCATGTTCGCACCTTCGCCGATAGCCTTCACACCGTTCTTCACCAGCAGAGCTGCCGAAGCTTCGTCGATCTCGTTCTGTGTTGCACAAGGCAATGCAATGTCGCATGGGATCTCCCAGATGCGTGTGCTGCCTTCCGTATATGTCGCATGAGGATGTGTCTTCACATACTCGCTGATCCGGCTGCGTCCTACTTCCTTCAGTTGCTTCACTAATTCCAGGTCGATGCCGTTCGGATCGTGTACATAGCCGCCAGAGTCGCTGCAAGCGACAACCTTCGCGCCAAGTTCTACTGCTTTCTCCATCGCGTAGATAGAGACGTTGCCCGAACCGGAGACTACTACTGTCGCGTCACCGAAGCTATCACCGCGAGCCTTCAGCATTTCGTTGACGAAATAGATGCAGCCATAACCAGTAGCTTCCTTACGCGCAAGGCTGCCGCCGTATCCGATACCCTTGCCGGTAAGTACGCCGGATTCGTTGCCGCCGCGAATACGCTTGTATTGTCCGAACAGGAAGCCAATCTCGCGACCGCCTACGCCGATATCGCCAGCAGGCACGTCTGTATCCTGACCGATGTGACGATACAACTCTGTAATGAAGCTCTGGCAGAAGCGCATCACTTCACCGTCGGATTTGCCCTTCGGATCGAAGTCCGAACCGCCCTTGCCGCCGCCGATAGGCAGGCCAGTCAAGGAATTCTTGAAAATCTGCTCGAATCCGAGAAACTTGATAATGCTGGCGTTGACGGATGGGTGGAAGCGAAGTCCGCCCTTGTATGGCCCAATTGCACTATTGAATTGAACGCGGAAGCCGCGGTTTACTTGAACTTGTCCAGCATCGTTCACCCAAGGAACTCGGAAAGAAACTAGGCGCTCAGGCTCTACCAAACGCTCCAATACACCGGTTTCCTGGTAATGCGGATATTTGTCAAATACGGGTGCTAAAGAATCAAGAAACTCCTTAACCGCTTGGTGAAATTCGGCTTCATGCGGATTGCGCTGGGTTACGGTTTCATACACACTGTTCAAATACTGTTCAACACTCATCTTTATCAAATAACTCCCTTCAACTCACGTAATAAAAGATTCGGCTATAACCGTTCTTCATGACAATCAAAGTTTACACACCCTGTCAGTGTATTGCAAATAAAAATGTCTATTCCATCTAATAAAAATACATTATGCCCCTGATAAGCAACGGTTAAACACCCCGATTTCAACAGGCTCGGAAGGAAGTTGCGACAATTGTGTGAATGCTGGAGAATGCCGTATACAGCTGAGTGTTAGGTACCTTTTTGCAAGCTGAGATTAGTCGTAATTAGGGTGGGAATGAGCGAGCGGGAGCAGTTGGACGAATGGGTAATTATACAGTAAAAAGTGAGAAAATAAATGTTTACAAAAAAAGGCGTTGATCTGAAAGCAGCATCGTTCACTGCGTTGGGTGAATGTATGTCTGTCAATAGGCGAGTGTGTAGAACTGGTAGATGGGTAGATGCATATAGTGAAAAGGACTATATGGAAAAAGTGAGGAGAAGGCATGAAGAAAAGAACACGGCAGCGGACCACTCGCGGAGTTGCGTTGCCTGCAAACTTTGACGAACTCGCCCTTATCGATGAACGCCGCCTTGCGTCCGCTTCAGAAGGAGGCAAGCGCGCTGGGAAGTCCTCAAGCCGATCACGTCTCAACCAGTCGAAGCGCAGCATCAATCGTTCCTCTAGCCGCAGCTCGGAGGAGCTGTACGAAGAACCCGAGACAGAGGAGCAGTATGAAGACTCGGACACATCGTCCGAATCTGAACAGCGAACAGAAGCAGCAGACGTTCAGCAATCGGCAGAAGTGCATCCATCGCAACCGTCTGCTCCGCCCGTATCGCCTTCATCGGCCGATATGACCGCCCATACGCTGAAGCACGAACGATTGACCGAGGCTAAGGGAGCAGTGATTTACACGGATGATCTGCAGAATGGGGCTGTGACGAAGGAGAAGCTGGCCAATCGTTCTGTCGACAGCTCCAAGCTTCAGATTGGTACGATCACTTCTGAGTTGATGGCGGATTATGTCGTGACAGGACCGAAGTTGGCAAGTGAAAGCGTAACATCTCCTAAAGTTGCCCCAGGCGCAATTGATGAGCAGCATGTGGCCGACGGTGCGATTAGCGGAAGCAAATTAAGAGACAGGTCGATTTCAGGAGGGAAGCTTGCCGATCATGCGATAACGTCAGAGAAATTGGCGGACAAAGTGATCGACGGTGTGAAGATTGCAGAAGACTCCATCGACAATCGCCATCTGCAGAAGGAGAGCGTGAACGAGGATAACCTGCAAGATCAATCGGTTACCTCAGAGAAAATCAAGAGCGGTGCGATCCAGACGAATAATTTGGCTAATGGCGCGATCACCGCAGCAAAGCTGGCAGATGAGAGTATAATCAGCAGCAAAATTAAGAGTCATGCCGTGACGGGAGATAAGCTGCAGCCTGATTCGATTCGAGCGGAACATTTGCAAGCAGAAGCTGTGAACGCTAAGCACCTCGCCCCGCATACGGTGCAAGCTATGCATCTTGCACCGGGCAGCATTCAAGCGGAGCATGTCAAGCCGGAATCGATCGGTTCCAGACAGTTGCAAGCGGGATCGATTCGATCAGAGCATATATCCCAAGGTGTTGTCGGAAGCGGGAATATATCCGATCGCGCCATTACAACAGAGAAGCTCGCAGAGCAAAGTGTCAAAGCCGAGACGTTATCTCCCGGTGCAGTCAAGCAACAGCATCTGGCCGCGGATTGTGTCACCAATGAGCAAATTTCCAACCAAGCTGTGGACGCTGAACAGATACGTCTAGGCGCTGTCCGAAGTGAGCACTTGAACAAGCACAGCATAACGAGTGATGCTCTGCAGCCGCACAGTGTAACAGCAGAGAAGCTTGCGCCGGATTCTGTCAGTTCCATGCATCTAGGGTCAGAGACATTGCAGACCCATCATCTGGCCGATCATACGATTACGACTTCCAAGCTTGCGCCGGAATGCGTCTCCTCGAACAAAATTGCTGATTATGCCGTCACACAAGCGAAGCTTGCCGATGACAGCGTATCTTCCAGTAAGCTTATGCGGGGGGCAGTTACAGCAGAGCATCTGGCGAATGCCAGTATACAGACTGACAAGTATGGCGAACGATCGGTGCAAGGAAAGCATATTCAACCCAATACGCTGGAGGGAAGCCATCTACGGGAACGCTCCATTACTTCTGAGCATATTCACGATCATGCCATTACGGATCGCCATATTGCGCCGCAATCGCTGAACGGCAAGCAGCTTACCGCACAATCGATTCAAGCAGACCATCTGTCGCCAGATATTATTGAAGGACAGCACATTCGCAGCGGGGCGCTTCAGACCCATCATTTTGCAGATGGTTCGCTTGCAAGCAGCAAGCTGGCAGACGGCAGTATTGACGGGAATAAGCTGCAGCATAATGCAGTAGATACGAGTGTGCTGCGAGACCAATCGGTTACGGGTGCGAAGCTGGCTGTGCAGAGCATTGAAGAACGACACCTGAATGATGGCATTGTGCATAGCGCGCATATCGCAAGTCAAGCGGTCCAAGGAATTCACCTGTCTGATAACGCTGTAGCGACTGAGCATATAGCTGAGGGTTCTATAGGCAGTGAGCAGCTTGCCGCATCCTCGATCACAGCGAACAAACTGGCAGACAGGGCCGTTCAAGGTCAACACATCGCAACTAAGGCGATCCAAGGGAATCACTTGCAAGAGGAGAGCGTTCGAACGACACACCTTCAGGACGGAGCAGTAACGGAGGAGAAGCTGGCGGACAGTTCTATCAACGGCAGGAAGCTGAAGACGCAATGTATCTCAACCATTCATCTGATGAATCAATCGGTTACAGGTGATAAGTTGGAGAAGGAATCGATTCGTGCAACGCATATTGCTGCTGAGGAGATTGGAGCTGAACAATTAGCCAAAGGTTCAATAGACCGTGTTCATGTGCGGGAGAATGCGATTCAAGCCTTCCATGTTGATCACAAGCAGATTCACGAAGAGCATCTTGTCGACGGTGCGATCGTTAGCCGTCACATTCAGAGCGGTTCAGTCGGCGAAGACGAACTGGCGGATGATGCGGTCACAAGCAGACACTTGATGGAAGATGCCGTGCATAGTGAGCATGTGGCAGATGCATCGATCGATGGGAAGCATCTCAGAATCGAGGCGATTTCGACTGAGCATGTGCGGGACGGCGCTATTACTTCAACCAAATTGGCGACTGGCGGTATACAAGGAATTCATTTAGCGGAACGGGCAATTACTAGCAGGCACTTGGAACAGCAAAGTGTGGGCAGCGATCATCTGCAGGGGGAATCAGTCGGGAACAGTCAATTGTCTGGTGCAGCAGTTACAGCCGATAAGCTAGCAGATGCCTCTGTGCAAGCTAAGCATATAGATGACGGTGCGGTTCAAAATATGCATCTGGCAGAGGAAGCTGTAGAGAACGGACATCTTGCACAATTCGCTGTGACCACCGATAAACTGGCGGCAGAGAGTGTAGACGCGAGCAAGCTGGCGCCGGAGTCGGTAGGGGAGAAGCACCTGCAGGCAGATAGTGTGAACAGTGAGCATCTGCAGGAGGAAGCCATTCAGACGGTACATCTCGCAGCAGAGAGCGTGGATGCCAGCAAGCTGGCGCCGGAATCGGTAGGGGAGAAGCACCTGCAGGCAGATAGTGTGAACAGTGAGCATCTGCAGGAGGAAGCCATTCAGACGGTACATCTCGCAGCAGAGAGCGTGGATGCCAGCAAGCTGGCGCCGGAATCGGTAGGGGAGAAGCACCTGCAAGCAGACAGTGTGAACGGTGAGCATCTGCAGGAGGGAGCCATTCAGACAGCTCATCTCGCAGCAGAGAGCGTGGATGGGAGCAAGCTGGCAGCGGAATCGATTGGGCACGCACATTTGCAGAAGGAAAGTGTAAGCGAGGATCACTTGCAGGCAGGCGCCGTGCAAACTCAGCATTTGGCCGCGGGCAGTGTAGACGATGAAGCTTTGCAGGTGCTGTCTGTAGGACCAGAGCACCTCAAGCACCGCTCGGTACAGCCGTTACATCTAGCGAAGTCTGCTGTATTGGGCGAGCATCTCGGTGAGGGAGAAGTCGAAGCGCGCCATCTTCAGGACGCAAGCGTTCATGATCGCACGATAGTGGAAGGGGCCATTGGGCTGCGTCACCTATCCGAAGAGGTGTTGGCTGCGTTGTATAGCAACGCGGCGAACGAATCGGCTGTGTCGTCCGCTGTGAGCGATGAATCTGCAATGACGATCCTTACGGACGCTGACGCACAGTCGCACGATTCTAATGAATCGGAAGCCGAACCCGAAGTTACAGTTGAATCAGAAGTTGAAGTAACAGGAACGGATGAAAGTGCCAACACGGAAGAAGACGTGGAGCGTGCAAATACGGAGATTAATTCGAACGAAGACGATGCAGCACAAGATGCGGATAGCACAGCTTCCGGCGAGGCAAACGAGCAGATAATCGCTTCTGCACTAGAAGCGGATGAAACTCCAGCTGTTGTCAGTCCGAAGCAGCAGATAGGGCTGACACCCTTCCAGATTGACAAGATGAACTTGTCAGCCGAAGTGAAGGTCGTCTTCGACGAGCCATTCACCCATTCAGATTATGTCATTGTCGCGATGACGAACAATACGATATGTTATGCGTCTGTGATGGAGAAGCAGCAGGGATATGCTATCCTCGCTATCGCTAAGTCTAAGCCGTTCGGCGAGCAGTCGGGTATCGTGAACTGGATGGCGATGAGTTGAATAGAAGAAGCTGCCCGCAAGTTCGATCGGCTTGGGGCAGCTTCTATGAATGCTTGTTTCTGTCTTGACAGTACAGGCGGACATCTTCCTGTTACTGAATCGTGTCGGTCTTCGATTCGCCATTCTCGAACCATTGGTATACCGTGATGCTGCCATCGTCCTCCAGCTGATAGGCACTGTAGCCATATACTGTGCTCGCACTGTCGAAGGAGACGAAGATTTGCAACGGAACATCCCCGCGCTTGATCCCTTCTATATCGACGAAGTCCATCGTTTCCTCTAAGCTGTAATCTTCTGCGGCACCAATATCGTAGCGCCAGCCTTCTGTGTTATCCATCGCAATCGTCACTTCAGCATAGTTCTCACCGATCAGCTCGATCACTTCTTCTTGTGTCATGCCGATGGACATGCCGGCCTCTAGCTCTGCGACCGTGAAGGGCAGGGCTGCTGGTTCTGTGGACGCATCTGCGTTAGGGTCACTTCCTTCACCCTCTGCATCGTCCGGCAACGGTTCAGCAACAGGAGGCTCAGCCAAGGTTCCCTCATTCTCATCTGTATGGTTCCCTTCATTGTCGCCAGCTTCCTGCTGCGGAGCTGCTTCATTGGCAGGATCGTTCTGCCCTGCTTGGTCGTTCCCACTGCAGGCTGACAGCAGCAGTAACGCAGCGATTACAGCAATCCATGGTAGCTTCCACTTTATCATACGTTCTTACACCTCCAACATAAATAAGACCCTTCATTCAACGGACGGTTAACATTTTGCTCCTCTGGCAAGGAGCAAGGTTCTGACTCTCATGCTGTTGCAGCACATGAGCACTTCATTATGAAATACTCTGTCTATGTTCTAATACGCAGCTAAGGTGCAAAAGGTTGCCACACCTCGAACACATCGTGATAGTAAAGGTGCGAATAGCGCCTGACTTTCTGACAGAGGGCAGACTTGATATACTGGGAGTAATAGGCTGGGAATGAACAGGAGGATTGTTATGAGGAGGGAGCAGGTGAGCATGCAAATGATCGTTCTCGCGTTGATCTTGATTGCAGTTGGTTGTACGGGGCAAGAACAACCGGGCGGCGATAAGCCTCCGTCTCGGGAAGATGAGCAGACTGTATATGAAGTATGGGCGAATGAGCTTCGTATCCCATGGGCGATTGCGTCCGCAGGCGAGACGTACTACGTAACTGAACGGCCTGGCACCATCGTACAGATTACGCAAGATTCACAGGTGCGGCAGCAGGTGCAGCTTGCGAGGCCGGTGGCGGCCCAAGGAGAAGGCGGCTTGCTCGGTCTTGTGCTTGCACCGGACTTTGCGGACAGCAAGGAAGCCTATGTGTATCATACCTATGAAGCCGAAGGCGGTGTATTCAATCGGATTGTGATGATTAGAGAGGAAGACGGCAGATGGGATGAATCGCATGTCTTGCTAGAAGGAATTCCAGGCTCCTATATTCACAATGGCGGAAGGCTGGCGATAGGGCCGGATGGGCACCTGTATGCAACGACAGGGGATTTCAATGAAGAGGAACAAGCACAGGAACTGGACAGTCTAGGTGGGAAAATATTGCGTATGACTCTGGCTGGCGAAGTGCCGTCAGACAATCCGATACCAGGCTCCTATATATATTCATACGGCCACCGGAATCCGCAAGGCTTGACATGGGACAGCAACGGTCAGCTGTATAGCGCAGAGCACGGACCGTCCGGTTCGCCTGGAGGACATGACGAGATTAATCGAATCGAGCAAGGTGCAAATTACGGATGGCCCCTGGTCATTGGCGATGATATCCAATCGGGTCTGCAACCACCGTTATATCATACAGGACAGACGGCTATTGCGCCTTCCGGTATTGCGGCAGCGGATACGTACCTGTATGTAGCGGCGCTCAGGGGGGAGGTTCTGCTGCGATATGACCTTGAATCCGCAGAGCTTGAACCCGTTCTGCAAGGCGAAGGACGTATTCGCGATGTGTGGGTACAGGAGAGCGATCTATATATCATTACGAATAATACCGACGGACGCGGGCGACCAGGTGCCGGCGATGACCGGATGTTGAAGTTGAGCATAATGAAATAGTGGTGAAGAAGTGCGACATTAGCAGATTGCAGCGAATGAGAGGAAGGTGAGGACATAGCTATGAATATCACTACTGTTTCCATCCAAGGCAGCAGCAACTGTAACGAAGACGCGATCATTCGGAATGATGCCTTGCACATATATGGTGTTATAGATGGCGCTACCTCACTCGTTCCGTATCGTAGTCAGAACGGCGATACCGGAGGCAAGCTCGCTGCCTCACTCATCGCTGAATTTCTGAATAAGCAAGCTATGCTTCCTGCAGATCGAATGTCTAACGGTCCGGAAGCGCTGCTGGAGCTGCTGCGTGAAGCGAATCACCGACTAGCCCGAGAGATGGAACATTGCGGCATCCGAACCGCTGACAAGGAGCAGCTGTGGACAGCGTGTGCCGTAACCATACGTATTGGTGAGCGCTTCATTGATTATGCTCATGCTGGTGATTGCATGCTGATCGTCACGTATCGGGACGGCACCATCCGGGTCGTAACCCATGACCAGCTAGCTCCAGTTGATGATCACAGCATGCAGATGTGGGTGGAGGGAATGGAGGCAGGGCTGTCGAGCCGGGAATCGCTGCGGGAATATGTTAAACCGCAAATTATAGAAGGGCGCAAGTTGGCCAACCGACCCGGCGGCTATGCCGTATTGAACGGTGATCCCGCCTTTGTCAACTTTGCGGAATATGGCCGATTGAGCCGCTCTGCCGTGCAATCGCTGCTCCTGATTAGCGACGGGCTCTACATGCCGAAGCCGATCGACGCCCCTAGAGTTGATGGCGCATTGGAAGTCGCTGAATTTGTGCGGGATATGGGGTTGGAACGGTATGTGGATTGGCTTATCTCCCTTGAAGAGAGTGATCTGGAATGTCTGCGCATGCCCCGCTTCAAGACCTCCGATGATAAAACGGCCGTGCTTGTACAGCTCGAACGATGATTCTTTCGTACTGGATTGATTTTTGGACCATAAGTCATGCAGGGAATTGGTAAAACGGAGCGAATAAGGAATAGTAAGCGCATACAATTGAATGAGAGGGTGAAGGACTATGTACTTGTTCCAATATTTGAACTTGCATGAAGGAGCGATGTGTAAGATTACGTCTCCTACGAGTAAGTTCGAAGGTCAAATTGTGCAGTACGAGCGGATCGAATATTATATGCAGAAGCCCTACTTCATCTTCCGCAACGCAGAGCAGAGGCGCATTATTCTGGATAGCGACAGCGGTTTTAGTGTTTTGCCTTACAGGGAAAGCCTGGAGTACGTCATTGGCTTGGCCTTGCAGACGAAGGACAAGAAGTGGTTCGACGAATTGGTCTATCGATGGAAGCATGAAGCGGAAGTTTCGAATGAGGCAAGCTGCTAAATCTCTGGACTCTTGCATGCACAATACAACTACATACCTTATGAACAACAAACCGATTGCACACGTATCGTGTGATCGGTTTGTTTTTTTGTCTGCGACAATTTGTCACTCATGATCGGAGCAACTGTTCAATATAGTGATGAAGAACGCTAAATATGTAGATAAGGGGATGATACGTATGCAAGTATGGGCTAAGCCCAAACATATGCTGCTTCTAGCACTCATCATGTTGTTCACGCTAGTGCTTGGCGCTTGTGGGGGGAACGACAATGGCAACGCACCAGAGAGCGGTGGTAATACAGTCCCGATTGAGAATGAAACGAGCGGAGAGGAAGACAGTGAAGACGGCAATGCCGAAGCAGGGGGACAGTCCTATCTGGAGCGCGCCTATGCGGGGGAATTCACGGGCACGACTGTGACCATGTTCGGTCCGTTCACGGACGAGGATGAGATTAAGTTTCTGAATGCGATCGAAGCCTTCGAAGAACAATCCGGAATTGATATTGCCTATGAAGGCTCGAAGGAATTCGAGGCTACGATATCGGTGCGCGTCAATGGCGGCAGTGCGCCGGATATTGCGGACTTCCCGCAACCGGGGTTGCTGAATAGCTTCGTTGCGGACGGTCACGTGCTAGACGTGCGTAGCTTCATGTCAGATGAGTGGCTGAATCAGCAGTATGGCCAAAGCTGGCTCGATATGGCTTCGATGAAAGGGCCTGATGGTGAGATCATGGCAGGTATCTGGGCGAGAAGCGGTGTGAAGAGCTTAGTGTGGTACAACAAAAAGCAGTTTGAATCGGCTGGCTACGAGGTTCCCGATACTTGGGACGAACTAATCGAGCTGACCGATCAGATTGCAGCAGACGGAGATCCGGCATGGGCGATTGGCATAGAGTCCGGGGCCGCAACTGGCTGGCCCGCGACAGACTGGGTCGAGGATATCATGTTGCGCACGACAACACCGGAAAACTACGACAAGTGGGTAACCGGCGAGCTGCCGTTTACCGATCCGATTGTGAAGAATGCCTTCGAGAAGATGGCTGAGATATGGCTGAATCCGGATTATGTATACGGCGGCACGAAGTCCATCGTGACGACGTATTTCGGCGATGCGCCGCAGCCGTTGTTCGATAATCCGCCTGAGGCATGGCTGCATCGTCAGGCAAGCTTCATTACGACGTTCTTCCCGTCGGATGTAACTAGTGAAGATTACGATTGGTTCCCGTTACCGCCGATTGATGAGCAATTCGGAACACCAGCGTTGATATCTGGTGACTTGTATGCGATGTTCCATGACCGCCCGGAGGTTCGCGCTGTCATGGAGTTCTTCATGACTGGTGAATCGATCAAGACGTGGGTGCAATCCGGCGGCGTCATCGCACCGATGAACGATGCCGAGCTGGATTGGTACCCGACCGAAACAGAGCGCCGGATGGCGGAGCTTGTGCAGAATGCCAAGACTGTGCGCTTCGACGGCTCTGACTTAATGCCGGGATCGGTCGGGGCAGGCACGTTCTGGAAGGGCGTTGCCGATTATGTAAGCGGTACGATCGATTTGGATACGGCATTGGAGGAAATGCAGAAGGGCTGGCAGCAATAATCAAGTTTATGTCTTAGTCCATACCAAGGGTGAGATAAGGGCTCTGCGCCTTGTCTTCCTGCTTGGTATGAAATGGCGAGGAGGATGGAGGATGCAAGCACAGACGAAGCAACGTCAATTGCAGCGCCTGCTAGGGGTATCCGTACTCGTTCTGATCGCGAACGTGTGTGTGCACGGCATGATTTTCTTCTTATTGCGCGACACAGCGTTGCCGCCAATAGCGAATGCGATTGTGGCTATTGCTTGGGGGGCGCTCGGTATTTATGCTATCTATTATTCCTTCAATTGGGTAGTGGAGCAATATCCGGATCGATGGAAGCGGAGAATATTGCCTTATGTCTTTGTAGGTCCGGCTGTACTGTTGCTCGGCTGGCTGCTCTTCCTTCCTACAGTCCGCACATTGTACCTCAGTTTCTTTGGACCGAATTCGGTCGATTTTGTCGGGTTGGCCAACTATGCTGCTATTTTTACCGATCGACTGCTGGCGACAGCATTGCGCAATAACTTGTTGTGGGTATTCTTGGGTACAACCGCGTGTGTAGCACTGGGTCTTCTGGTCGCTGTACTTGCTGACAGAAGCAGCTTCGAGAAGACGGCGAAGGCGATCGTCTTCATGCCGATGGCGATCTCGTTCGTAGCGGCCGGTGTTATCTGGAAGTTCATCTACTACTATCAGCCTGACGATACGCAGATCGGCTTGCTGAACGCAATCGTCACTTCCTTAGGCGGAGAGCCACAGGCGTGGACGACGTTGTTGCAGCCCTGGAATAACCTGTTCTTAATCGCGATTCTCATATGGATGCAGACCGGCTTCGCAATGGTGATTTTGTCTGCTGCAATTAAGGGCATCCCGGAGGACATCCTGGAGGCGGGACGCATAGACGGAGCAGGTGAAGTTCGTATCTTCTTCCGCATCATGCTCCCGTGTATCGCCGGAACGCTGCTTGCTGTAACGACTACGATCATTGTCTTTACACTGAAGATCTTCGATGTGGTCATGATTATGACTGGCGGACAGTACGATACGGAGGTTGTTGCTACGCAATTTTACCGGCAGCTGTTCATGTTCCAGAATACGGGCTATGGCTCCACCTTAGCGATTGTGCTGCTGCTTGCGGTCATTCCGATCATCATTATTAACTTGAGACAATTCAAGAAGCAGGGGGAATATTAGATGCGCCGGAAGAAGAAGCTGCGCCAATCCAAATGGCTCGTCAACGGTGTGCTTGGATTCATCTGCTTCATCTGGCTGATCCCAACGCTTGGCTTGTTCGTATCATCATTCCGCCCTGCAGCAGATATTCTCAGTGAGGGCTGGTGGAACGTATTCCCGCATCGGACGTGGACGGCGACGAGTGAGATTACGCTTCCTGAGCATACAGACCTTCGCGAGCCGATTGAAGTGAATGGACGGTCCTACACAGATGACGAGCTTCGTGCTGGGGTTGTCGTAGATGGTGAACGGCTGATCTGGGCCAATCGTCGCGCGAGGACCTTGCAAGTGCAAGAACGTGAATGGGGAGCTTCGTTGCAATTCACAACACAAAATTACGAAGCGGTGCTTGGCGGTAAGCAGTACGAAATTGTCATGCCCGGCGGCGATGTCCAGACGCAGAAGGGAACAGGCATGTCTCAGTCGTTCTGGAATACTGTAGCTGTGTCGTTCCCGGCAACGGTCATACCCGTATTTATCGCAAGCTTCGCCGCATACGCATTCGCTTGGATGCGATTTCCGGGGAGACGCACGATGTTCGTCGTCATCGTAGCGCTGCTCGTTGTGCCGATACAGGTAGCCTTGATTCCAGTGCTGCGGGATTATACGAGCTTGGGGTTGAACGGTACATACTTGGGCATCTGGCTTGCGCATGCAGCATTCGGGCTGCCGCTCGTTACCTACTTCATGTACAACTTCATCAGTCAGCTGCCGAAGGATCTATTCGAATCTGCATTCATGGACGGAGCGTCCAACTTCACTATGTTCAGCCGTCTGGTGCTGCCGCTGTCGGTGCCAGCTTTGGCTTCGATTAGTATTTTCCAGTTCTTATGGGTATGGAACGACTACTTGGTGTCCCTGATCTTCCTAGGCAATCAGCCGGACGTACAGGTTATGTCGATGAAGATCGCAAGTCTGGTCGGGTCGCGGGGCAATGACTGGCACCTGCTGACAGCTGCCGCCTTCATCTCCATGCTGATGCCGCTCGCTGTATTCTTCACGCTTCAGCGGTACTTTGTCAGAGGCTTGATGGGCGGCGCTGTGAAGGGATAGCGGCAGGATCGCTGTCCGTTGCATCCGCATTACAGCGATTGACTCAAGATTCCTGCGGCTACTAGCATAGTGAGAATCCCGCCAACCTTGCACATGAAATAGTAGAACTCCGACGGCTCCGGGTCCTTTGCATACCAAGTAGATGGCGTGAGATAGAAGAGCAAGTCTTGCACGCGCTTATAGCGAAACCCGCACCATCCATATAGGAGGACAGCTATGGAGATAAGGAAGAGCGGGAAGCTTCCTTGCTTCTCATGATAGCGGGGGACGGCTGCGCGTACAATCGATTTCGGGTGGTTGAGCCAATCCCCTTCTTCTATTATTCTTTCATCCCCGACATATACCGTGAAGGACAGCAGGAGATCACCATTCTCATAGGTTGTGAAATGTCCGTTGCGCTCCTCCACGACAGCCGTACGTCCCTCTGGATCTGTAACCGTATAACTAGTATGGGGAAATGACTGTTGTTGCGTTATTGTATAGGCAGCCTGATCGATCACAACTTTGACAATGGAGTCGGTTCGGTGCTGTACATGGATCGGTGGACCTGAATTGGAGTGATACAGGCTTGTAGCGCCATCGGTTGCTGCAAGCTTATATTTGTATCCATGGACGTGGAAGACAGATTCGTTGAAATAGGGATAAGCCCATATGGTGATTCCGACAACAGCAAGGATTAGCAGACTTATGCGCCAAGCAGGGTGCCGAAAGGGACGAATGGAGTTGGAGTGGGAGATAGTCATCAATCCTCCTTGTGATCGATTATGTATATGTACGAAAGAAGCAGGGATTCGTTGCAGGCGCGAGAAGAACATGCCGACATAGCGATAGCTCTTGTTGTATTACACTAGCCATGAAGTGCACAGTATACTATGCTGATAGAGTAGCGGTGGTGGGCGGAAAGCCTGATTGTACGACAGTCTATTGAAGCTGCAGCGGTCACTCGTGTCCGTTAGAGCGGCACAGTACGTATTTTTAATTTCTAACGGTCGCCGATGTCCATTAGCGGCAACAAACCGCCGTTTTGACCGGTATTTTCAGCGCTTACGGTCATCCGTGTCCGTTACATTGTCACACACGCTCCATACGCTCTGTAACGGTCATCGGTGTCCGTTGAAGTTACCAATCGGCTCAATCGGCAGCAGTACATAATCATTCATTATATATGAGGAGGAGCTATCGCATGCTTACTTTACAGGCACAATGTGTGCTCGATCAACAAGCTTTATTAGGGGAAGGACCGGTATGGGATGATCAGCTGCAAGAGCTGTTCTGGGTCGATATCGAAGGGAAGAAGCTTCATCGTTACAAGCCTGCCAACAAGCAGACGCACGAATACGAGCTGGAGCAGAGGATCGGTGCGGCTGTTCCGGCAGAGGATGGATCATGGATCGTGGCACTTGAGGACGGCTTCTATCGCTTGAATCTGGAAAGTGGGAACGTAACGCTTGTGGCACATGTGAATGAAGAGCCGCAAGGACAGACACGCTTGAACGATGGCAAGTGCGATGAACGTGGCCGCTTCTATGCAGGGACGATGCACTTCGATTGCTCCGAGCCGATCGGTGCGCTGTATACGCTGGAGGCAGGAGGACGAGTGACAAAGCGCTTAGCCGATGTGACCATCTCGAACGGTCTCGCCTGGAGTGGCGACGAGAAGATGATGTACTACATCGACTCAGGGGAGCAGGTTGTGAATGCGTTCGATTATGATGCTGGTAGCGGTGAGATCGGCAATCGCCGTGTGATCTTCTCTCTGGCTGATGAAGTCGGCGGACCGGACGGCATGTCGATCGATGCGGAAGGGATGCTGTGGGTGTGTCACTGGGGCGGCTGGCAAGTGTCGCGCTGGAACCCCCATACAGGTAAGAAGCTCGCCAAGGTCGAAGTGCCTGCAGCTAACGTCACTTCCTGCGCATTCGGCGGAGAGCAACTGGACGAGCTCTACATTACCACCGCTCGAATCGGCAACAATGAGCAAGCATTACGGGAGCAGCCGCAAGCCGGCGGCTTGTTCAAAGTGAAGACGGGTGTGCAGGGCAGACCGGTTGCGCGTTACCAGGGCTAATTTATAGATGAGAAGAGAGGACAGCAGCGCTGCAAGATGCAGTTGTTGTCCTCTTTTTTTTTGCGCATTCACAAGTTCATGATTTTCCCTTATGCGGGGAATACTCACAGCGTAAGGAGGATGGTGCGTTGTGACCAATTATGGAAATGCTTTCGCGAATCATTTGCAAGACAATATTGTTGCAATCAAGAAGGCGATGGGCGATAGCACTGATTTGGTCATCAGAGAAATGACCTTAGCTCACACTTGCAATATAGGTTTGTTCTATTTGGATGGGATGGCAGACCGGCAAACGATTCAGGAGAGTGTAATTGCTCCATTGCTGGATCGTGTGGATGACCCGACTGTGTCTCTGGACGTGATTCGCATGAGTATGCTCGATGCGAGCGATGTCCAGTCTGTTCAGAGCATGGATCAGGCGTTGGACAAGGTCTTGTCCGGCAGCCTCCTGCTCTTGATGGAAGGGCATGCGCATGGCTTGATCGTTGCATTGCCGGGCTGGGAAGACCGCAGCATCGTAGAGTCGAAAACACAGCCTGTCGTAAGGGGACCCGGTGATTCGTTCATTGAGACATTGCGCACGAATACGACATTGGTGCGGCGCAGAGTCAAGGATGTCAGATTGCGCGTATGCACGATCACGATAGGGAGCGAGTCGAAAACCGATGTAGCTTTCATGTACTTGGAGGGTGTAGCCAAGGAAGATCTTGTGCGTGATCTGAAACAACGGTTGGAGAAGGCCAGGGTGAATCAAGTGCTGGAAGGCGAGTATTTGGAGGAAATCTTGCAGGAGAAGAAGAGGCTGACCATATTTCCACTTCTCTACAATACAGATCGCCCTGACACGATTGCAGCGGGCATAATGGAAGGTCGTGTCGCCATATTGACAGACGGTACGCCATTCGTGCTCTTAGCTCCTACGATGTTCGTGGACTTTATCCAATCTGCAGAGGATTACTATCAGCCATATGTGTTTAGCAGCTTGATAAGGCTGTTGCGCTATGCGGCTTTCGCTATTTGTATGCTGGCCCCATCCTTATACATTGCTTTGACGACGTATCATCAAGACATGATTCCTACGCAGTTATTGTTAAGTCTGACCGCTCAGAGGGAAGGGGTGCCCTTCCCCGCATTTGTGGAAGCGCTGCTAATGGAGACCACCTTTGAAATCTTGCGGGAAGCAGGCTTGCGCATGCCGCGCACGATTGGGCAGGCAGTGTCTATTGTAGGGACGATCGTCGTAGGTCAAGCTGCCGTGGAAGCAAACGTTGTGTCGGCAGTTATGGTCATTGTCGTGTCGATCACGGCGATTTCCAGCTTTGCAGTCCCCTCTTATGCTATGGCTATCCCTTGTCGAATTCTTCGTTATATCTTTATGGGGCTTGCGGCCACGATGGGCGTATACGGCATTACGATCGGGATATTGGTGTTGATCACGCATTTGTGCAGGTTGGACTCCTTCGGCGTTCCCTACATGAGTCCGGTTTCGCCCTACCGCAAGAAGGAGCGGAAGGATGCTGTGCTTCGATTCCCATATCGCAGTGCGCTGCGCAAACGGAGCGGTGCCAAATGAAGTTGTATCGCCATTCGTTCGTTATCCTTGTCTTGGTCATGACGCTTATACTGCCCGGCTGCTGGAACCGAAAAGAATTGAATGAATTGGGAGTCGTGCTTGCAGCTGGCATTGATACCGTAGGCAATCAATATGAGGTATCCGTGCAAGTGGTTGATCCGTCAGCCATGTCCAAACAACGGATCGGGGACCGTTCACCTGTGCTTGTATTTTCCGAGAGAGCGCCGACCATTTTTGAGGCGCTGCGAAAAATGACGACCAAGTCCTCGCGCAAAATGTATCTTTCTCATCTGCGCATGCTAATTATGGACGAGGCAACAGCCCGAAGGGGCATTCAGGAGCCTCTCGGATTCTGGTTCCGCGACCACGAGGTTCGACCGGATTTTTACATCGCGGTTGCAAAGGGGAGGAGGGCGAAAGATATGTTAGAGCTGGTGACGCCGACGGAGGCATTGCCTGCTATGGATCTGTACAAATCATTGGAAGTCTCGGAGAAGTCATGGGCGCCGACTGCGGCTGTTAATGTAAGGGAGTTGTTTCAAACAATGACGCTGGACGGAGTCAATCCGGTATTGTCAGGCTTGACCATCAAAGGGGATATGGAGGTCGGCAAGCAATTGGAGAATGCGAAGCAGCCACTCTCTTTCGCGGAATATCAGTTTGTCGGGATTGGTGTATTCCGGGAAGATCGACTCATTGGCTGGTTAGGTGAAGAGGAAAGCAAAGCGTACAACTATATCATGAACAGAGTGTTCAGTACGGTAGGCAGAGTAAAGTGCCCGGGCAAGGAAGGGGACTTCGTGGTTGAAGTCACGCAGGCAAATACGAAGATGAATCCAATGATCAAGAACGGCCAGCCGCACGTAGTGTTGAATGTGTTCGTGGAGGCAAATATTGGGGAGGTGCATTGTAAGGTCGATCTGAGAGATGCGCAGGTCTTCAATGCGATGCAGCAGGCCGCACAAGACAGTCTTGCGATCATACTGGAAGCCGGAGTTCATAAGGTACAGAAAGAGTATGGTACCGATGTGTACGGGATCGGTGAGGCGTTCCACCGAAAGTATCCGAAGCAGTGGAAGGAATGGAAGAAGAGTTGGGATGACATGTTCCAAAACGACTTGAAAGTAGAGATGCGTTTCGATTACAACTTGCGTAAGCTCGGTAAGATTATTGGTCCATTGCAAAAAGAGAGTGGGGAGTGAGAAATCGTGACGATTGTGGCGATGATAGTTGCGCTCAGCGGTGCATTGCTTGAATATCGTCGGCTTGTCCAGAATAAAAGCTACCGGGATATCATCATGAGCGTCTGCTTATTGGCAAGCGGTCTGCTGCTCGGCATTTTGCAAATGTTGAAAGTGAAGCTTCCCAGTTTGATGGGTGGTATTACAACAGCATTCGAGCCATTCAGCAAGATGGTCGAATCTTGGTTCTCTTAACCCGATGGAGGTGCACCATGCGCAAGATGATCCTTACGACTCGCCAAGCGACTTTTTGGTTTACACTGCATCAGCTTGGAAGCGCTCTGCTGGTGATTCCTTCGACGCTTGTGTTCATTGCGAAGCAGGACGCCTGGCTTGCCGTCCCTGTCGCACTGGCTGCTCATCTGCTGCTATTGCTTCTTTATTTTCGCATTGCCAATCGCCTGAATGGGCAAACCTTTCATGAGCATGTGGTCTCCATTTTGGGGAAATGGGGAGGCGGTCTATGCTTAGTCGTGTTTGTCATGGCATATCCGTTCCTCACCTTTACACTGGTGATTCGAGATCTGGGTGACTTTCTCACCGGTGTAATGATGCCGGAAACACCTTCGGAGGCAATCTATTTATTAATGCTTGCTGCTGTATGGTATGTAGTGCATGGAGGTGTGCGGACGATTGGGCGCACTGTAGAGCTCTTGTTTTTCGCGTTCCTGTTTTTGTTTGTGCTCCTGACTGTCTCTTTGATTCCCAGCATGAATATGGATTATATCCTGCCTCTATTCGAAAATGGGCCGAAACCAATTTTTCTTGCCTCCATATCTCTGTTTGCCTTTCCTTATTTCGAGAGTGTGCTGTTTCTATTCCTGGCATCTCATATGCAGTATATTCAACAGTGGAAAACAGTCGTGGTACGGAGTGCATTGCTGAGTGGCGGCATGTTCTTTCTTGTGGTGTTCGTTGTGATTGGTGTTATTAGCCAGGGGGTTGTAGCGGATGTTGCCTATCCCAGTTTTTTTGTTGTGCGCACGATCAGCATTGGCGGATTTTTTGAGCGATTCGAAGTCATTGTAGCTGTTTTGTGGTACATCACCATTTTTTTTCGTCTGTCTTTGCTGCTCTATGTTTCCTCCTATGCCTTGGCGGGTATTTTTCGCTTGAAGGATTGGCGCTCGCTCCTGATTCCACTTTGCACGCTTGGATTTTTCATTGCGCCATTGACGTGGCCCAACACGTCAGTTCAAATGCAGAGCATCAGAGCATGGCCTTACTATACAGTGCTATTTGGTGTGCTGTTTCCGATGGTGATTTGGTTAATAGGTAGCTTCAGGGGCAACCACGGTAAGAAATAGTGGACATGCGTGCCAGCGTATGGTAAGAAAGGGGAAAGTAAGCTTAAGAGGAGGATACAAAGGGAGGTACAATCATGAAAATAAAGGTTGAGCAAGTGTTGCAGACCCTGATCGAACCAGTAGGTGAACTGGAGCCAACGGTAGATACGTTGAAATATGGCGATCCGCAGGCTGAGGTGTCTGGTATCGTCACGACATTTATGCCGACGCAGGCAGTACTGGAAGAGGCGATAAAGCTAGGTACCAACTTGATTATCGCACATGAAGAACCTTGTTTCAGCCATCATAGCAGCTTTGCGCAAGCGTTGGAGCGGGATCCGGTCTTTCAAGCCAAGGAGAAGCTGATCCGTGATTCGGGGCTGGCCCTCTTCCGGTTTCACGATTACTGGCATCGCTATGAGCCGGACGGTATTATGCAAGGGTTGCTCGATGCGCTCGGTTGGCGCGAACGAGTCATTCGACATGAACCTGTCGCTTCATTCGTGCAGCTGCCTCCGGTGATCGTTCGAGATATTGCCGCATATGTGAAGCGCCAGCTCGGCTTGTCCTACGTGCGCGTGACCGGTGATTTGAATCAGCCTTGCCAGCGTGTAGGTTTGTTGGCTGGATATAGAGGAGGAGGACCAACGGCTATTCCGTTGTTCGAGCAAGAACGATTGGATCTCATTATATATGGCGAAGGTCCGGAATGGGAAACCCCAGAGTATGTTCGAGACGCAGTTCATCAAGGGCGTAGTAAGGCGTTGATTGTGCTGGGGCATGCTGAGAGCGAGACGGCAGGTATGAAGCTGCTTGCGGAACGGCTGCACACACGATTCCCATCCATGCCGATCCATTATGCAGCGAATCCGCCGGTGTTTGAGATTGTGTGAAGATGATGAGATTGGAATCGACGGTCCGCTGATCGATTCGCAGTATTTATGGGATGCGGCATCATGGGATTCGTTACCTTCGCTCGCGGGCGGAGGATTTTTTTACATTAATGTAGTGTAGCGGGAAGCTTCTCCGCAAGCGGGCTGCTGAGATGAAAAGATGCGAATGTGCAGGAATGTTATCTAGCTAAGGATCGAAATGGGGAAATAGCTGCGAATATACATGCTTGAAAAGCTCAATTGAGCACAAACGGCGGTTTCGGGAATAGAAAGATGCAGATTTGCAGGGAATACGAGAATACGCCTAATTGTTGGTGTCGAAAGATGCACACTTGCAGGAAATTTACTTGATGATTCATCTGCCACACAGTAAAAAAACCAACCCCCTGCTCTGATCGGAACAGAGGGCTGGTCTTGGCTAGTGGCTTGTCCTACTTACAGCACACGTCTTGCTGTCTCGTACTTTCTGTCCCAGTAGCCGGAATTCAGCGAATCGATCGCTACACCGTCAGCAGACGGCTTGTTATGGATGAACTGGCCGCCGCCCATGTAGATGCCGACATGGTTGATCGAGCCGTTGTCATTCGTGTCGAAGAAGACGAGATCGCCGCGCTGCAAACTACTCTTGCTAACATAGGAACCGGCGCTCTTCTGATAGCGGGTACCCCATTTCAATGATACACCGTGCTTCTCGAATACATACTCTGTAAAAGAGGAGCAGTCGAAGATGAATCTGCTTGGGATGCGCTCGCCATATTCATAAGAGACTTTGCCCATGAGGCTCTGTGCCGTAGAGATGATAGCATCAGCCTTGGACGAATTGCCCCATCCCGTGCTTGGCTGGCTTGGAGACGCGGAATGCGATATATAGTTGGAAGATATGTATCCAATATAACCGTTGTGTTTGACCTTCACCCAGTAACTGTTCGTGATTTCCAGCACTTCTACGACTGATCCTCTGCTGATGAATCCGATCTTATTATTGGCTACCTGCGGCGTCCAACGGAAATTTACGCCTCTAGTAATCGTACCGCTGTTGGATGTTGATGTGATGTCTGACACATATTTCGTATATTTGTCATTAGACGATATGTATCCAACCATTCCTTCCTGTGTCTTGACCTTGAACCAGTAATTGTTAATCTCCTCGAGGATAGTAACAGGCTCGCCTTTGTTCAACATACGGTGGATGCCGCCTTCTGTTGTGCTTGGCGCCCATCGGAAGTTCACACCGTGGGTCACTTCAGCTTGGTATGCGCCTAAGGCGGTCGAAGGTGCGAGTAAGCTCAACGCAATAACGGATGCAGCTATTCTTTTTTTCATTTTCATATGTGTTAGATTCCTCCTGTTCGTTAATCTATTACCATAGTAACCAGTTGAGAGGTAGAATTGCATTACGCAAATGTTGGTAATTAGGCTGGCAGTGATAATAAGCTCTGTTCTTACAGCACTTTGCAATAACAGACGGAATACAGGTAAAATAAGGATAGATGAAACAAAGGAGGCTTGCAGCTGTCATGACCATGGGACCGCGAGTCATCAAGACAGGACTGGCGATTGTGCTGGCATTATACATAAGCAGTTGGCTAGGACTGACACCGGCTATATTCGCAGCAGTTGCGGCGATCTTCACGATACAGCCGTCGATATACCGAACGTGGCGACAAATGTTTGAGCAGGTACAAGCGAATGTGCTTGGGGCGGCGATTGCTATACTTGCCGTAATCAGCTTGGGCAATAGTCCGCTCGTGATTGGCATTGTGTCGGTTCTTGTCATCATGATAAGCTTGAAGCTGAAAGCGGAGAAGACGATTGCCCTGACTCTCGTTACGGTGCTAGTCATTATGGATGCGCCAGGAGATGATTGGACGTTCGCGGTCAACCGATTTGCGATCATTATGATCGGCATGGCGTCGGCGTTCGTCGTCAATATTGCGCTGTGGCCGCCGCGGCATGAGAAGCTGTTCGTAGAGCTTGGTCGAGCGGCGTTCGATCAGATGTCGCTGTTGCTGCGTACAGCGATATCTAATGAGATGACAGAGAAGGCATTCCGCAAGCAGCGGGAGGAGCTGCGAGCGAAGCTGGAGAAGCTGGATGAATTGTTCAGTATGTTCGACGAGGAGCGGCGCAAGCTGAAGCGGGTGAAGCCGGTGCATGCGATTCATGCGCGCAAGTTCGTTGTGTTCAAGAAGATGTTGCTCACACTGCATAAGGGTGCGGAGGGGCTGGATATTGTGACGAAGCATTTTTTCCAGAGTACGCATCATGTGGAAGCTGGCGAAATCTTCGACAAGCATATCGAGCATCTTATTACGTATCATGAATATGTGTTGCTGAAGTATGAGGGGATGGTCAAAGTGAACGAAACCCGAAGCCGGGAGATGATCCGGGACAACGGGCTGTTCATGCATCATGTGATGGCGATGTACCAAACAGATGAAGACAATGTGCGGTTATTGCTTGTTGGTTCCGCGATCTTCGATTATGGCTTCCACTTGCATCGGCTTGAACGTCTGATCGAGCATGCCAAGACCTCTGAGCGTTAATGTGATGCAGGAAGGAAGCCGAGATGTAAGGATTAACGTGCGGGTTCGTCACGAAGCCTGCGGTCCAACACGAATGTGCCGAAGGGCAAGAGAGAGGCGATGAAGGCGCCGATGCCCCACAGCATTGATTTGCGGTGGAGGATCATGACATGTAGAGCGGCAAAGCAGAAGAGTACGAACAGAATGCCGTGCGCCATGCCAACGACAGACACCATCGCGGGCATGTCCAGCGCATACTTGAGCGGCATGGCAATGCCGAGCAGCAGCAAGTAGGACAGTCCTTCGAGAAGTCCAATCATTCTTAAGCGGCCGATCGCTGTACGGAACATAGATTCACTTCCTTTGGTATACTTAGATTCATATGAATCTATTATAACGAACCGTTTCCAAGAGAGATATGGAGATTTTCGAACAATTTATATCGGACCCCGTGAAAGGAATAGGAATAAGCATCGAAGCATTCCTTCACTTTCGTGGGTTTAAAATATCGGGCCCCGCAAAAGTAATAGAAATAAGCATCGAAGCATCCCTTCACTTTTGTGGGTTTAAAGGAGTGTTAGGTATGATCGAACAAGCCAGACAGGCGCTCAAGCAATGGTTTGGTTACGATACATTTCGCAAAGGACAAGAACAATTGGTCGAAGCCTTGCTCGATGGCAAAGATGCGCTTGCCGTCATGCCGACAGGCGCGGGCAAGTCGATCTGTTATCAGCTGCCGGCACTCATGCTGCCGGGTACGACGCTAGTCGTGTCGCCGCTTATCTCTCTGATGAAGGATCAAGTGGATGCGCTCAATGAGATGGGGATTCCGACTGCCTTTATTAACAGCACATTGCGAGCGGATGAGTTGAACCGCACGATGCGCGAAATCGAAGCGGGCAAGTATAAGATGGTATATATAGCACCGGAGCGACTAGATTCGGAGCGATTCATGCGGCTCGTCTCGACTTTGCCAATCCCGCTTGTTGCCGTAGATGAAGCGCACTGTGTCTCCCAATGGGGGCACGACTTCCGGCCGAGCTATATGCACATAACGAAGCTTTTGCGTCAGATTGACCCGAGACCGGTTGTATCAGCTTTTACCGCGACCGCTACTGATAAGGTAAAGGACGATATTGTCCATCACTTGAAGCTGAGCCGACCAGTACGCGTGACGACCGGCTATGCGCGTGACAATCTGACCTTCTCGGTAGTGAAAGGTGTGGACAAGCGCAAATTTTTGGCAGCATACTTGCAGCAGCGGACCGGTCAATCCGGCATTATCTATGCCTCTACGCGCAAGGAGGTAGAGAGCTGTCGAGATTATTTGCTCCGGCTCGGCATTGAGGCAGGTCGCTATCATGCTGGATTGAGTGAGCAGGAGCGGGCGGACAGTCAAGAGAAGTTCCTCTATGATGAGCTGAAGGTCATGGTCGCTACGAATGCCTTCGGTATGGGCATCGACAAGTCGAATGTACGCTTCGTCCTCCATTACAACGTTCCGAAGAATGTGGAGTCCTATTATCAGGAGGCGGGTAGAGCGGGTCGAGACGGCGAACCGGGAGAATGCGTGTTGCTCTATGCGCCGCAGGATACGATGACCCAGAAGTTCCTGATCGAACAGAGCGAATCCGATGAGCAGCGCAAGCAGATCGATTATGCCAACCTGCGCGATATGATTGATTATTGCCATACGACGGGATGCTTGCAGAAGCATGTTGTGACATATTTCGGAGAGCGGAATGCGGTAGATTGTGGACGCTGCAGCAGTTGTACAGACGAGCGGGAAGTAGTCGATATTACCGAGCATGCGCAGAAGATCTTCTCCTGTATCGTTCGGATGAAGCAGCGATTTGGCATTACGATGACAGCGAAGGTGTTGCGGGGATCGAATGATGCGAAGGTGCGGCAGTTCGGGTTCAATCGCCTGCCCACTTATGGTGTCATGGGCAACAATAAGGAGAAGGAAATTGTTCAATTGATTAACGTGCTCGCGGCAGACGGCTACTTGCGGCTTTCGGATAGTCAATACCCCGTGCTGTCCTTGACTAAGCAAGCATTAGCGGTGCTGGAAGGGACGGAGAAGGTGTGGCAACGCGTCACGATCGTGCAACAGGCGGCGGAGCATACGCAGCTCGCAGGAGATGAAGAGCTGTTCGACCGTCTGCGTCAGCTTCGCAAGTCGTTCGCAGAGAAGGCGAAGGTGCCGCCATTTACGATATTTCATGATGCGACATTGCGCGAGATGACGGTTCGTCTGCCTGCAAGCGAAGCAGAGCTCAGTACGGTGAAGGGTGTAGGGGATCGCAAGCTTGAGAGATATGGACAGGCGTTCCTCCAAGTGATTGCAGAATATGCGGGGCAAGCTAGCAAGCAGGTATGACTGAACTGCGGCTCGGCTGAGGCTGGCTAACCGGGTAAGAAGCTCATAGAGATGCGTCACATCAAGAAAGGCAGGGATCGATCGGCATGCAGTTCAATGTACTGACAACACTTTCGTCACTAATCTTCGCAGTCAATATGCTGCTTGCTGTTGCGGTTATTTTCTTGGAACGACGCAATGTGGGCGCTACTTGGGCATGGGTCATGGTGCTCTTCCTACTGCCGGGTGTCGGTTTCGTCGTCTACATGCTGCTCGGTCAAAATTTGAGTCAGCGCAAGATATATAAGCTGACAGTCGAGCATGTGAAGGTGTTCCAAGCGGCGCTTGCCAAGCAACGGGAGGAGCTGCCCTTGCTTCTCTTCACAGATGCGGAGTCGTCTGTATATCGGGATTTGGTTCATATGAACTTGATGAGCGGGAAGTCCTTATACACGCAGGATAATACTGTTCAGATCTATACGGAAGGCTCGGCCAAATTCGCAGCGCTGGAAGCGGCGATCGAAGCGGCAGTGCATCATATTCACTTGCTGTACTACATATGGCGCAACGATCAGCTGGGAAGGAAGCTCGTGCATCTGCTATCTGCGAAAGCGCGCGCAGGGGTGTATGTGCGGGTGCTGGTTGATGATGTAGGCAGCTCCGCGCTGCCGCGTGAATATTGGCGGGAGCTGCGTGACGCCGGCGGGATGGTAGCGGCCTTCTTCCCGTCGCGGGTTCCTTATTTGAACATGCGCGTTAATTACCGCAATCATCGCAAGCTGGCTATTATAGACGGCAAGACTGGATTTATCGGCGGGTTTAATGTCGGGGATGAATATTTGGGATTGAACAAGCGATTTGGCTTTTGGCGGGATACACATTTGCAGGTAGAGGGCAGTGCGGTACTCCAGATGCAAGCCAGGTTCATGCTCGATTGGACATTGACCTCCGATAAGCAGCTGTTGCGGGATGAAGCTTATTTTCCCGAGGCCGCGCATGAGGGTACAATCGGCATGCAGGTGCTCGCAAGCGGACCGAACGACGCCGAGGAGCAGATACGCAATGCATACATTAAGCTCATCAATAGCGCCAAGCGCAACGTGCTTATTCAAACTCCGTATTTCATTCCAGATGAGAGCATGTTCACCGCATTGAAGATGGCAGCCTTGTCTGGTGTCGATGTGCAGATCATGCTCCCGAGCAAGCCGGACCGGAAGCTCGTATATTGGGCATCCATCTCGTACTTGGACGAATTGCTGGAAGCGGGCGTGACGTGCCATTTGTATGAAAAAGGCTTCCTACATGCGAAGACAATCGTCGTAGATGGTCAGGCGGCTTCAGTCGGTACAGCCAATGTAGATATTCGCAGCTTCAAATTGAATTTTGAAGTGAATGCCTTTCTGTTCGACAAGCAGACAGCGATGGAGCTTGAGCGGATATTTACGGCTGATCTGCAGCATTGCAGACGGTTAACTCTCGCAGTATACAAGGAGAGGCCGCTTTCTCAACGGTTCATGGAATCGTGCGCTCGACTGTTGTCACCGATCCTATAAGCTTATGTAGCGCTTTACATTGCTTAGTGGAAATTGCTATACTGTAATTGTTAATGTTACAGTTTGCCTTGTTCTGTTGTACTTGTTTTGCTTGTCGCATAATCGGGTACAATATAGTACGGGCAAAATGAAGAACGAGCCATGGAAGGAGCTGAATGGAACATGTATGATATCGCCATTATTGGAGCTGGACCAGCAGGTGCCAGCGCAGCGTTGTTCGCAGCGAAGGCAGGGAAGAAGACGATTGTGTTGGATAATGACAAGAGTATTACGAAACGAGCTTGGGTGGAGAACCACTACGGCGTGATGGAAACGACAGGACCTGACTTAGTAGAGACAGGCAAGAAGCAGGCGGTCAAGTTCGGCGCTGAGCTAGTAGACGATACGGTTGTCACGATTTCGAAGAGCGGCGACGGCTTGAAGGTTGAAGGTGAGAATGGCCAGTACGAAGCACGACATGTGATCGTAGCGACGGGCCTTAGTGTAGATATCGCGGAGAAAGCCGGACTCAAGACGAAGGATGGTTCGGAGCCGCGTATTAAGACAGTGCTGGATGTGGATGCAGACGGCAAGACGAACATAGAAGGCGTATGGGCCGCTGGTACAGTAGCTGGCGTGAGCGTACACACCATTATTACCGCTGGCGACGGCGCGAAGGTAGCCATTAATGTCATTAGTGAGATGAACGGCGACCGCTACGTAGACCACGACGTGATGAAGTAAGCAATTTGGCACACAGAATACCGAATGTGAGAAGAGTGACGATTCCTGCGATATGCGGGGTCGTCACTTTTTTTGGCTAAAAAGTTAGAGAGTCTCAAGTAAATCACTTCATTAATAAGAAAATTCTATATTGTCAGATATATTATTAACTGATACAATATAAAACGTTATTAAAAAAAGGAGGAATTAGTTAATGAGAAAATTAACAGTGACAATGCTAATGGTATTAATTGCAAGTGTAGCTTGGGTTTTTACTGCTAGTGCGGCTTCTGTTGGAGAGCAGCTTCTTCAACCTGAAGAAGGTTGGAAGAGAATTGATTCAAACCATGAGTCTTTGGATTATGTAGGTTCCTGGCGTGAGTTCAACCATTCAGGTAATTATAATCGAAGTAAAATGTATAGTAATTCAAGCAATAATACTGATTATATAAAATTTCAATTCAATGGTACAAGCTTAAGAATTATTTCTGAAAGATGGAGTACGTATTCAGATAATATTCAAATTAGCATTGATGGAGAAAATTATTCCTACTCACAATATGGTTCGAATCAATATCAAACAATACTTTTTGAAAAACAAGACCTCTCTGATAACGTTCATACTGTTGAAATCAAACGATTATCAGGAAAAAGTTACTTCTCATTAGACGCAATCGACATTGATGAGAATGGTACAATGATCGATAATACTTTGGAGCCACCTGCGAATTTATCTGCGACAGCAAGTGATTCAAGAGTTGACTTGATTTGGGATAGTGTAACAGAGGCGAATAGCTACAATGTTTATCGCTCCACGACCCAAGGGGGACCATATTCATTACTTGCACCAAGCGTAACTGATGTAACGTATTATTCGGATGCTTCGGTTGTCAATGATACGACCTATTATTATGTCGTTTCCGCAAGCTATGATGAGGGTGAAAGTCCATATTCTGTGGAAGTATCTGCAACGCCTCAAGGTACAGGTGAACCCGTTGACCCTATCGATCCTAGTAATGGTCGTGCAATCTTAACGATTACGATGTTGAACGGTAAGCAATTGGAATATGATTTGTCGTCAGAGGAAGTGGATTCATTTCTTGCATGGTACAATACGACTGCCCAAGGTAATGGCTTAGGATATTATTCGTTCTCGGATAATTCAAGTGATGGACCGTTTACTAATAGAACGGATTATATTGTCTTTGATAAGATTCTTATGTTTGAATTGGACGAGTACGTGCTACTTCAAGTAGCTTCCTAATATTTATCCAGTCATTGTTTGAACATAGCGGCGTCCAAGTTAGTGGACGCCGCTTGTTATATTTGTACGACGTAGCAGCAGCCATGCTTGCGGCAGAATGAGCCAAAATCCGGACACTGGCATAATGACGATACCTGCTAATGCGAGGGCGAGCAAGGACCAGCCGATGAGTCGGGCGCTTGCGCTGTCATCAGCAGTCATACGGCTCAGCACGCGACCAAGCACCATGAGCAGGAAGCCGAAGAACAGGAACCAGAATACCAACCCCCGGTCATATTGCTCGGCAATGGCGTTGAATAGACCGCTCTGGATCATATCCAGTAGTGGCTCCCAGAATAATAGAACGCCCAGTACATTATGGATCATACCGGTTCCGATTAACAAATAGCCGCTTGTTTTATACATAGGGATCACCTCAATTTTATAGTAGAATGTTAGAGTCGCTTCCGCATGGGCTTTGCCGACAATTAGAAGCTGGAGACTGCGTACAGAATTGTGCTAACGGAAACCAGCAGAGATTGGCTTCGGAATCGTGCTAGCGAAAGCCAGAGAATGGCTTCGAAATTACTCTAACGGATTCCAGCGGAGACCATCGTAATGACGCTAACGGAAGCCAGAGACGCTTAAACGGTTGTTTGTGGCATGGTTGGATCGCTAACGGAAGTGAGAGTGCCTTATTGTGTGACAAATACGTTTATCGCCCCTGGTTTTGCCGTATAAGTGCTCTGGAGTTCCGTTAGAATGGAAAAGTTCAAAAAAAAGGCGATTAGTGGTGTCTCATTTCCGTTAGAGGTGGACGATGGGACATGTGTAGCTGCACAATGCCGGGATCACAGCTAATACTCGCTATGTTCATTAGTGTCCTCTATCGGGATGTGTCGGCTAGCACTTCGATCGGAACCTCGGTCTGCACCTCGGCCAGCACCCCGGTCGGTCCCTCGTCCTGTACCTAGATCAGCATCATTGCGCTGCCGCTTGGCTGCTGCGGACGAAGCTGTGCGCCCCGCGGTAGATTCAGCAGCGTCAGTCATCGCTGCACGTTCTTCGGCTCTGCTGATCTCTGCGTCCAGCAAGGTTCGAAAGCCCTTGAGGCTCGCTGCATACGCAGTGCAGAAGTGTCGTTCGGCTTCTTCTGGTAAGGTCGGTTTCAATCTTTCGCTTGCATCTGCGAGCAAGTCTATCCACAGATGGAGTGCGCCTCGACTCAAGTCAGCCACCTCCCTTCGTCTCGGTTTCCGCTTTCGTGTCGTCTTCCGCTTCACCGGCCGATCGTTCCCCGAAGCTTAGAATCAGCTTCTGATCCGCGAAGCGGGCGCTCGTAATAGGCCGACCGGTCAGCGTGCGAGGCAGTGTCGTCTTGCGGCGGTAAGGACCAACTTGAATCGTCAGTTCATCTGCTTTCTGGCGAAGGTCCAGCTCATCCTTGGCGACGAAAGGAAGTCTGATCGAATAGCGATAGACGCCATCCTGCTTCACCATTTCCTCTACGCGGCCCTCATAGAGCAAGCTTGCTGGTTCGAGATCTGTGAAGGCAATCGTGGCGACTTTGCGCAGCATGGCAAATCCGGTTACTTCCTCAGCCAGCAGTGGGACTTGGATGATCGGAAGCGGTGAGAACGAATCTTCAATCTCAGCCATATGCCGTTGTTGAATTTGTTGCCAGCCGTTGAAATACCCTTGCGCAGCTTCCTTGGGAAGTACTTTGTTGACTAGGACGGCATCTGTCTGGAAGCCGTATAAATTCAAATAGGTGAACGAACGTCGCGCTTCGGCAACGACCATCTTCTCGGGGTTCATGACTAGACGTACAGATGCTTCGTTGCGCTGAAACACCCACTCATTCATATCCTCGACCTGGCGGACGAATGCTTCGATCGCGTTCAGTGTGCGGTTGTCAGGAAGCTCCAATCCGCCTGTGACGAGCTTGGCGACAGGTCGAACGGTCTTAATGAGCATTCGCTCGAACGGGAAGATCTTCTCCAGCCACCAGCGAATCACGTTCGGGTAACTGAGTAGGCGCAATGTTTCGCCGGTCGGCGCACAATCGACGACGAGGGCGTCGTAGTGGTCGCTCTGGGCATAGTCCTTGATCTTCAGCAAGCTGAACAGTTCTTCCATACCGGGGAAGACGATCATTTCTTCATGCTGGATATCGTCCAGCTTCGCCCATGACATAACACCGGACAGCCAATGCTGTACCGAGGACCAGTTGCGCTCTGTTTCCCGCAGTGAGTCGATCTCCAGACCGTCTAGGCGTTCGGCGATAGGAGTCGGTTCCGCTCCTAACGGAATGCCGAATGAATCGGATAAGCTGTGTGCGGCATCGGTGCTGAGCACCAGCGTTCGCAAGCCGGAATCAGCCATATGCAACGCAGTTGCTGCTGCTATACTCGTCTTGCCGACACCGCCCTTGCCTGTGTAGAAAATAATGCGCATCGAATATGCCTCCTGTCTAAATCGAATCGTTAGCGTCCATTGCTTACTCGTTGAGCTATTATTACGAAATCGTAATAAATAAGGAAGAAAAAATGAGGATATGGTTACTCCTCAATAGGGATAGAACGTAGTTGGGTTGGTTGATCCTGCTGCCCCTTCTTGACGTCGGGCTGCTGTACAGCCTGTGCTACCTTGATTGCCAGCGTGATAAATTGCTGAAGCTCCTGCGGTGTTAGCGCATTCTCCACCTTCAGCAGCATCAACTCGATGCGTTGGCGGATATCACGCGCCAGCGCACCACCTGCGTCTGTCAGCTGTACTTCGATCACTCTGCGATCCTTGGCGAGCCGTTCGCGCTGAACGAATCCTCTTCGTGTCAAGCGATTCGTAATGCTGGTCAATGTGCTGTGCGGCGAGCCCAGATCGTGGGCCAGATCAGACATCGTACGCGGCCCCTTAAGCTCTAGAATGAGTAAGGTAATCAGCTCGGAATGCGTGACGATCTTCTCATAGGCTGCAAGTTCTGCATCCAATTGGAAGGGGCGCAGGCCGTTCTGCAGGAATAGCTCCAATAGCTGCTGCATCCATATCCTCCATTAATACGATATCGTACCTTCTTATTCGTATGATATTACGATATCGAAATAATGTCAAGTATGTCTAATGAACAATGCGCTAGCTGCACCGATCGCGGTGCCGAGTAGGGCCCCTCCCAGCACTTCCTCGGGCTGATGTCCGATACGCTCCTCCAGCTCCTGCTTCCTCCGCTTATGATGAATGTCTGGATGGTGACCGGCGAGCGCTTCTACGTGGCTGTCAAGGTCGTTGACTTGAATTGCAATCTCACCGGTATGTCGACGTAGATTCATTGCATCATACATGACAATAATGCCGAGCATAGCAGCTATGGCGAATTCCGGCGTACGAATTCCGTAGCGCAATGCAGTGAAAGAAGCGAGCGCCGCAGCACCGCTAGAATGGGCACTGGGCATTCCCCCTGATCCGAGCAGATCCTGGGGACCAGTATCTTGATTCCGCCATATTCGAATCGGGCGCTTGAGCAGCTGTGCTGTCCCTACTGCGGTCAACGCTGTAATCAGCGCTTGATTCATTGTGTCTCACCTCCCGGCAGTTGCTATTCAATAGTATTTTCTCCTACAGCAGCGAGCATGCTTGCCGATACAACCGTATTTATCCAGCAGTCGGACGATGAGTCGCATCAATCAGAGGATTGCAGCTTTCTCCGCGAGTAGAGCAGCTATGCTATAATGATCACATTAATAGCGCGGTGGTGAGTGAAATTGGCGAAAATCGAAGATGCAGCATGCGAAGCGACCTGCGAAGGAGGAAGCGGTGTGCAAGTGCAGGCGGTGAAAGCGCAGATGCTTGGCGAGCATAAGGTTGCTGCGATGGCGGAAGTGTACAAGGCTATGGGTGATCCGACGCGAATTCGACTGCTGTATGCCTTGATTCAAGGGAAGGAACTGTGTGTGCACGATCTCTGTTCCGTGCTTGATATGACACAATCTGCTGTCTCGCATCAGCTAAGATATTTGCGCAATGTGCGGATCGTGAAACGGAGGAAGGTTGGGAAGACGGTCTATTATTCGATTGATGATCATCATGTGGAGCAGCTTTTTGAACAGACCTTGGCGCATATGACGCATGATTGATTCGCAATGAACAAGGGGGAACGTGAGATGGCACATGACCTTGATGTAACGGCAATAGGCGAGGTTCTCATTGATTTCACACCGGGCGGTGTATCTCAGCAGGGACAGCCATTGTTCGAGCGTAATCCGGGCGGTGCTCCTGCGAATGTGCTGGCAGCGATGGCGCTATGGGGAAGGAAGACAGCCTTCATCGGCAAAGTGGGTGAGGATGCGTTCGGAGAGTATCTGATCAGCGTGCTTGCAGGCAATGGGATTGACTGCAGAGGTGTGATTCGAACGAAGCAGGCGAACACGACGCTGGCATTCGTCCATTTGGACGCTAGCGGTGAACGGAGCTTTCACTTTTATCGTAATCCGGGCGCGGACATGCTGTTGGATATTAGCGATATATCCGCGGAGCAGCTTACGAGATCGCGGTTATTCCACTTTGGTTCGGTCTCGATGTCAGCAGAACCAGCGGCGACAGCTACGCTGCAGGCAGCTCAACGGGCGAAGATCGGGGGAGCGATTATATCGTTCGATCCGAATCTCCGTGCTCCGCTTTGGTCTGATCTGAAGGATGCGAAGCGCAAGATAGAACAAGGCATGGAGTACGCAGATATCGTGAAGCTCTCAGAGGAAGAATTGCACTTTCTGACCGGCATCGCTGATCCTGAGGCAGGTGTGAGGCAACTTGTTGACCAATACCGCACACCGCTTATTTTCGTAACTTTGGCAGAACAGGGCTGCTACTACAGGATGGGCGTGCAGTCGGGGCAAGTTGCAGGCTTCGCAGTCCAGACAATCGATACGACGGGGGCGGGGGATGCGTTCGTTGCGGCGATGCTTCATCAGCTGATTGAAGTTGGATGGATGTCTGGCGGCGAGCTTGCGACGCTACCTAGTATGGTCATCCATGCGAATGCTGCGGGAGCGCTTGCGACACAGAAGAAAGGAGCGATTCCGGCTATCCCATCATGGGTGGAAATTCAGAAGCTGGCTGCTTCGTGTAGCTCTTAAGCGCTGAGCAAGTAACCGAAGATATTGTGCTATGAGCAAGGTCATTCCGCGCGATGTGCAGGGATGACCTTGTTTGGTGTGGTATGCATACGGCGGACGAACTTCGGACATGTTTATTATAGATGGTTCAATATTAAGACTTTACATGCGGGCGAATGTTTGATAAAATTACTTACGAAAGTTAATTAAATATAAAAAGTTAAGTAATTGTATTTGAAAACGTTGCAGGACGAGGCCAAATGAAGGAGGTGAGTGACGATGCCGTCTTTTTTTATCGCGCATGGTGCGCCGTCATTGGCGTTGGAGGACAACGCGTATACGAACGATTTGCATACATTGGCAGAGCGTTACGGTAAGCCAACTGCGGTCGTGCTGTTCACCGCTCATTGGGAAAGCTCGGTTACGACAATTTCATCGCGCGACAGTACGTATGACACGATTTATGACTTCGGCGGATTTCAGCCTGAGCTATACGCGATGAAATATCCGGCGCAGGGATCTACGGCGGTAGCTGCGGAAGTCGAGCGCTTGCTACAGCAGAGCGATATAGATTGTCGGCGTGATGAGGAACGAGGGCTGGATCACGGTGCATGGGTTGTGCTTCATCATGTGTTGCCTGATGCGGATGTGCCCGTCGTTCAGCTGTCAGTCAACCCACACCTTCAGCCAGAGGAACATTACGTGATCGGTCGAGCGCTTGCACCATTGAAGGAAAAGGGTGTGTGGATTGTCGGCAGTGGCGGAACTGTTCATAATCTGCGCATGATTAACTGGGATGCGGAGCAACCCGAATCTTGGGCGGCAGCCTTCGATGAATGGCTGCTGGAACGAACGAAGAGCTGGGATGTGGATGCATTGTTCGATTATCGGTCACAAGCCCCGCATGCGCAGCAAGCTGTTCCGACTGCCGAGCATTTCGTGCCGTATTTCATCGCAATGGGCAGCGGTGATCAGGAGCGTAAGCCACAGGTCCTGCACAGAAGCTATGGCTATGGAACGTTGAGTCATATGGTTGTACAGTTTTGAGAATTGCATATTTGGCGTAGGTTTGGAAGAAAACTAGAAGGTCACCATAACTAGGAGGGTTAACAAATGACAAATGTTAAATTAGCAGTGATTTATTACAGCGCGACTGGAACGAACTATCAGATGGCACAGTGGGCAGCAGAAGCAGGCAAGGCAGCTGGTGCAGAGGTGAAGCTGCTGAAGGTGCCAGAGACAGCGCCGGCGGAAGCGACGAATAGTAATCCAGCTTGGAAAGCACACATTGAAGCCGTTCAAGATGTGCCTGAAGTAACACATGCGGATCTGGAATGGGCGGATGCATTCATCTTCAGTGTACCGACACGCTTCGGTATAATGGCTGCGCAACTGAAGCAGTTCTTGGATACAACCGGCGGCTTGTGGGCGCAAGGCAAGCTGGCGAACAAGGTTGCGAGTGCGATGTCATCCGCGGCGAATTCGAACGGCGGTCAAGAGCAAACGATTTTGTCGCTGTATACGACACTGTATCACCATGGCATGATTATCGCAGCGCCGGGCTACACAGATCCGGTCATCTTCGGTGCAGGCGGCAATCCATACGGCACAAGTGTAACGGTTGGACAAGATGGCAAGATGGTAGAGGATGTGCAGGCAGCTGTCGAGCATCAAGCGAAGCGGACTGTACAAGTAGCTGGTTGGGTGTCGGCAGGCTCGGCAGAGGGGTAAAAAACCAAGTAAGCGCTTATAAAACGTATATTAAAATCAAATAAACATTAAAACGTTCGGATATAGTGATTGAATCATGTGTAAACATGAACAATCACTATATTTTTTTGTTTTAATACGAACTTTTTTGGTTGTCATTGTCGATAGAAAGTTGTATCTTGAGTAATATAAAAGAACAGGTAATGATATTTAATCTTACACAAACCAAACAGGAGAAAGGGCGTATGCTTATATATTGATAGGATAAGAGTAAAGAGTTCAGTGAGTTTGCAAGGTAAGTGTTAGAAAATATTACATTACAACAGGTATAATGGAGGGGTTACCATGAAGGTCGCTGATTTGTTCCGCTTTCGCAATGAGGAAATGAAGATGCTGCATTTGACGATGATTGCTTTTTTCATTACGTTCGTTACATGGTTTAATATGGCACCACTTGCTACGACGATGATAAGTGAGACGGGGTTTCTGACCCAAGAGCATCTGGCAGTATTCGCCATTATGAACGTTGCGCTCACGGTTCCTGCGCGGGTTATTATCGGCAGTTTGCTGGATCGATTCGGACCGAGAATCGTCTTTAGTATTTTGCTCGTTGTCATGTCGATACCGACGTTTATTTTTGCCTTCGGTACGAGTTGGGCACAGCTTGCTGTATCTCGGCTGCTGTTGAGTTGTATTGGCGCTGGATTCGTCATCGGTATTCGGATGGTGTCGGAGTGGTTCCCGCCGAAGTCGATCGGATTTGCAGAAGGTTTCTATGCGGGATGGGGGAATTTCGGTTCTGCTTTTGCTGCGATGACATTGCCTTGGATTGCCTTGTCACTCATTGGCGGGGAGAATGGCTGGCGGTACGCGATTGCACTTACTGGTGTGATCTGTCTCTTGTATGGGCTTCTGTACTTCATGCTGGTCAAGGATACACCGGAAGGCAAGACGTATATTCGTCCGAAACGGTCATCGGCGATGGAAGTGAGCAGCTGGGGCGATCTGGTGCAGCTTATATTGTGGACCTTCCCGCTAGTCGGTGTGCTTGGCTTGCTAGCCTGGAAGCTCGGGAATACGCAGATGGTTTCCGGCTCGTTCGTGAACGTCATCTTTGTCGTGCTCGCGCTCGTCTTCGTCTATCAAGTAGTGAAGATTGTGCAGGTGAATGTTCCTATATTGAGAAAAGGTGTACCGAAGGACGATCGTTACAATTTCAAAAATGTGGCCGCGCTCAACACGACGTACTTTGCCAATTTCGGTGCTGAGCTGGCTGTTGTGTCCATGCTCCCGATGTTCTTCCAGACGACATTCGCCTTGAGTCCGACTGCTGCGGGCTTGATTGCCTCCTCCTTCGCCTTCGTGAATCTGTTCGCACGTCCGCTCGGCGGGTATTTGTCCGATAAGCTGAACAATCGAAAGCGGGTCATGCTGTTCTATATGGCTGGCATTACGATAGGCTTTCTCTGCATGGGGCTCATTCAGAGCGGATGGCCGCTCATTCTTGCAGTTGCAATTACGATTCTGACTTCGGTTTTCGTGCAAGGAGCGGAAGGATCGACCTTCGCGATTATTCCGATGGTCAAGAAGCGGATTACGGGCCAAGTAGCGGGCATGGCGGGTGCTTATGGGAATGTCGGCTCCGTCACCTATTTGACCGTATTGACATTCGTCAGTCCTCAATTGTTCTTCTTCATTCTCGCAGGTGGCGCTCTCATCAGCTTGATCTGTTGTTGGACGATGCTAGAGGAGCCGAACAATGCGTTCGCCGATGAATATGAGCTTTCCTCTGTAGATCAGGAGATGATCGGATCGCAAGGCTCCGGACAGGAGCTGAAGCCGCAAATGACGACAGTGAAGTCGTAATATATCGCAATGCAGGAAGGGGCTGGTTCAATCCAGCCCCTTCTGCTCTTGCATGTAAACTTCAGCGTCCGTTCTCGCTATAGTCGTTCAGGATTTGCCGCCAGCCGTTTGGTATTGCTTCGCTTTCTCTTCCATGCCTTGCTGTATGGCGGTATCTACGTCCACGTTTTGCTGATTGGCGTAAGCGCGCAGCTCATGCGAAATCTTCATACTGCAGAACTTCGGCCCGCACATCGAGCAGAAGTGCGCGGATTTGGCCCCTTCCGCTGGAAGTGTCTCATCATGAAATTCCAGTGCACGGTACGGATCGAGCGACAGGTTGAACTGGTCCAGCCAGCGGAATTCGAAGCGGGCCTTAGACAACGCGTCATCACGCTGCTGCGCAAGCGGATGACCCTTGGCAAGATCTGCGGCGTGAGCGGCAATCTTGTAGGCGATTACCCCTTCGCGCACGTCGTCCTTGTTCGGCAGGCCGAGATGTTCCTTCGGTGTCACGTAGCAGAGCATAGCAGTGCCGAACCAACCAATCATCGCCGCACCGATCGCAGATGTGATATGGTCGTAGCCTGGCGCTATATCAGTCGTCAGCGGTCCTAAGGTGTAGAACGGAGCCTCCTGGCAAATTTCTTGCTGGATGTCGACGTTTTCCTTAATCTTGTGCATCGGCACATGTCCTGGTCCTTCTATCATTACTTGCACATCGTACTTCCAAGCGATTTGTGTCAGCTCTCCGAGCGTCTGCAGCTCAGCGAATTGTGCTTCATCGTTCGCATCGGCAATCGATCCGGGACGCAGACCGTCACCCAGCGAGACGGCAACATCGTATTGACTCAGTATTTCGCAAATTTCTTCGAAGTGGGTATACAGGAAGCTTTCCTCGTGATGGGCGAGGCACCATGCAGCCATTATCGAACCGCCGCGCGAGACAATTCCTGTAGTCCGCTTCACGGTCAGCGGGATATAGCGCAGCAGCACACCAGCATGAATGGTGAAGTAATCGACGCCTTGCTCTGCTTGCTCGATCAACGTGTCGCGATATACCTCCCATGTGAGGTCTTCCGCCTTGCCGTTTACTTTTTCCAATGCTTGATAGATCGGAACCGTCCCGACTGGCACAGGACAGTTGCGGATAATCCACTGCCGTGTTGTATGGATGTCCTTGCCCGTGGACAAGTCCATTAAGTTATCGGCGCCCCAGAACGTAGCCCAGCGCATCTTCTCCACTTCCTCCTCGATGGAAGAGGTGACAGCGGAATTGCCGATATTGGCATTCACTTTGACGAGGAAGTTCTTGCCGATGATCATCGGCTCGCTCTCCGGGTGATTGATGTTGGACGGGATAATGGCGCGTCCTTCAGCTACTTCCTTGCGCACGAAGTCCGGGTCCATGCCTTCACGGATCGCGATGAATTCCATCTCTGGCGTGATCTTGCCTTGTCTGGCGTAGTGCATTTGCGTCACTCGCTTGCCTGGCTTAGCGCGGAACGGACGGCGGCGCAGTCCCGGGATTTCGCGACGAGCACCAGCATTGTCCGCATGCGTCGTATTATCGCTTGCGGTAACGCTTGGCGCCGTACTTGCCGACAACCCGTCATCCTCAGGCTTCCAAGCGCGTCCTTCGTATGCTTCTACGTCAGCACGTTCTTCAATCCAGCCTTGCCGCAACGCGGGGAGTCCCGATCGCACGTCAGTGTGCACGTCGGCATCTGTGTAAGGTCCACTCGTATCGTACACTTGTACGGGCGGATTGTGGGAAGTGCCTTGATCGCTGTTCGTAATGTGCAGCTCGATTTCTCTTGCCGGCACACGTATATCCGGGCGCGACCCTACCTTGTATACCTTCTGACTTCTGGGAAACGTGTTAAGCATGTCATTGCTTGTCGATTGTGACATCTAGAATCAGTCCTCCTCTTGGAATGGTGCATCGACTCGCATGCTGAATCTGATCTTCCGCTTACCGTGGCGAACGTACCCGGTCCGAGAATGGGATGACTCGGTTGTGTATGACAAAAAGCCGGTTCCCATGAAGGAAACCGGCTGGAAGCCGCTTGGCAGATTGCGTTGCGCCATGGTCGTGCCAAGGCGCATGCTGCATGCGGCATCGAATGCTGTACGGTCCGGTTACTTTCCTACGCTGGTATGATCCAGATCAGGTTCAAGGGTTAAAAGCTTTCACAGCTTTCTCTCAGCCCAAGTATCTATGGGCACCCCTAGCGACCAATGCGAAGTATGAAGTTCAATGTTCAAGTTACTCTATTACCATAATATACATAGCGGCAGAATGCAAGAACCTCGGAATATTTCACCTGCGTACGATCGCGCACGTTCGATGTGGGAAGCTCGTTGGGAACATTTGCGCATACCCGAGCACGAACACTTGGGTATACCCGGGTACGAACCTCGATCGCCGTATTAGTGGTACGAAGGATGTGTCAAGGTAACTTTATTACCCACTTTCTTTCATTAAGGGAAGGAAAGTAATAAATTTTACGACAATCAGCGCAAAAAGGCTGATTTATTACCCAACTACCTATAATAGTGGAAGTCAGCGTTCCGATTAATGGTAGTTGGGTAACTAATATACGATTTCGGCGTCATTTTACTCGAAATTATTGTAGTTGCTACCCTTAATGAGTGGAAGGAGTATCACATGTGTGGGCAAACCTGCGACAATTTCGATGTTCGGTCAATAGTAACCACTCTGCGTACACTTCCCATCTCGCGGTGATTCCATCGCATGTGATATAATGTGGAGCGGATGACAAAGAGAGGGAGTGGCAGCATGCGTTATCGTGAATTGGGGAAAACCGGGCTCAAGGTGAGTGAGATCAGTTTGGGATGCTGGGCGATCGGAGGTCCTTCTTGGCGGGATGGTGAACCGGTCGGCTGGTCTGGGAACAATGACGACGAATCAATGACTGGACTGCGCAAAGCGATTGAATTGGGCATTAATCACTTGGATACGGCAGATGTGTATGGGGACGGCCATTCGGAAAGGCTGATCGGTAAGTTGCTGCAGGAAGTGCCGCGCGATCGGTTGATTGTCGCTTCCAAGGTCGGCTGGTTCAAAGGAACGGCTCCACATGCGATGCATCCGCTGCAAATCCGCCATCAATTGGAACAAACTCTTTCCAACTTAGGTACGGATTATGTTGATCTGTACTATTTCCATAATGCGGACTTCGGACCGAATGATTGTTACTTGGAGGAAGCCGCTGAACTGCTGCGTCAATTCAAACGAGAGGGGAAGATTCTACATATCGGCCAATCTGCATACAACTATGCTGATTTCATGCGGGTCGTACCGGTGACACAGCCTGAAGTGTTACAGTTTAGCTACAGCGCATTAGGCAGTGAATACGATCAAGCGGATACGAACCTGTTCCGCTGGGCGGATGAGCGCAAGGTAGGGATGGTGCTGTTCCAGCCGTATCAGCAAGGCTTGATGCTGGATAAATTCGATCCGGACAATCCGCCGCAATTCGGCGATGGCGACATTCGCGCGACGAACGGCCGCTTCACGCGTGAGAATTTACTGGACATTCGCGAGAAGCTGAAACCGGTTAAGGACCGCTTCGGTCATGACACCCAGTCGCTTGTCGGCGTCGCATCACAATATGCGCTGGCGCAATCCAAGCATGCATGCGTCATCCCAGGCTTCAAGAACGAGCGCCAAGTGGAGTCGAATGCGAAGGCTTCTGAGACGACGCTGATAGCGGAAGATGTGGCTTTTATTAAGAAGGCTATGCAAGGTTAGGCGAAGTACTCACTGCACAACATCATAGTAAGCATCACAAGCATCCCGGTGACAAGCGCATTATACTTGCGTTCGCGTCGGGATGTCGTAGTTGGTCACAAATTATTCACTCGGTAAGTGGAAAATGACTCGTTCGAGCTATTATCAGCCATTTGCAGCGTATGTATAGTGAAGAAGAAAGCGTCGATGTGCGTATTTCTTCGGAAGCGGAAGGGGGTGGAACGGTGAACGGAGCCGGTAGGAGCGCACTGACAGGAGGGGAGAAGGATCGAGTGATCGAGCCAGTCATGCGTATGCAACGTATTCGCTACCATGACTTGACAGAAGCAAGAGCCAGAAGCGAGCCGAGACGAATGCGGAAGCCAGTCGTTATGAGCTTGTTCCTGCTTGGCTGGCTGCTCTGCTTCCTATATGGAACGGCAGCCGTGTCCGTGAACGGTCACGCATATGTGACAGCCTCCAATCCGGAGCAAGGCGAGCGTCTGTCGCACATGCCGGAGCAAGTATCGTTAACCTTCAATGAGCGGGTAGACAACAGCTTGTTCGAGCTTGCCGTATTGGATGAGCAAGGCAGGAATGTAGCGATGGATGCGGAGCTGGACGGCAAGCGGGTTCAACTCAGCGCCGCATTGACCACAGAGGGAGACGGTCTATACACCGTTCATTACCGAGTCATTTCTCTAGACGGTCATCCGATCGGCGGCACTTATGTGTTCGCGGTTGGTACGTCTGTAGTGTCCGATGGCAGCACAAATATGGAAGAAGCAGCAGGCGGGCATGCAGCACATATGCATGACAGCAATGCATCGTTAGTTGAGGACGTTGTGCGCGGTGCGTATTTGGGCGGCTTGCTGCTGTTGACCGGCAGTGTGTGGTGGAGGAGCCGCGGCGTAGCATCTCCAATCCGAGCAGGCTATCTCAGCGCAGCAGTGCTTCTATTGACCGTCATTATGTTCGGCATGCAGTACGGCAGCTGGCTCGTATCCCAAGGAGCTGGAGGCATAGCAAGCTTCGCCTTCTCCGCAGCAGGCTGGTTATGGACATTGCAGATGCTCTTGCTGCTGGCGGGAATATGGCTGTCTGCCGGCAGCGGCACAGTCTCCCTGTTGTGGGCATGTGTTCTGCTTGCTGTTGAGAGCCTGCAAGGTCATGCTGTTCGAGGTGCGGCTGGCTTAGGCGTGATTGCTGACTTCGTCCATCTAGGAGCAGCTGCATTATGGACCGCTGGCATAGCCGGACTGATCTGGAGCTGGCTGCGGGAGCGGTCGTTGTGGCAGGAGCGTGCCGTGCAATTCACCCGTACAGCATTTTGGAGCATCGTCCTGCTCTCCATAAGCGGTCTTGTGCAGAGTGCGCTCATCTGGGGCGGTCGATGGGAGGAGCTTCCTTATACACCATGGGGAAGAATGGCGCTGGCCAAAGGCTTGCTGACTGCTGCGGTGATTGCAACTGCATCGATACTGTGGCTGCTGATGCGAAAGCGCATGCGGCGAACGGCTGTGGCTGCTTTCGCGGTTGATGTGCTGCTCATGTGTGTACTCGTTGGCACAGCTGCAGCTATGAGCTATCACACACCAGCGCCTGTTAGTGAAGCGATGCATTGGCACGTGATGGATGACGGCGTGCATATGCAGCTGAAGATGGAACCGCTGAAGCTTGGCGAGAATGACGCTGTCGTCACCGTATGGGCGAATGATGACGCGCTGTTGCCTGAACACGTTCAGCTGCAGCTTGTGTATCTGGATCAGGAGGAGCTGGAACCGCTGGACATTCAGCTCGTCGAGCAGACAACCGACACGGAGGAAGGGGCAGTGACGGAAGGCTCCGTGCCTACGGTTACGTATACAGCTGAACGCGCGCTTATTCCGATGAGCGGTCGCTGGGAGGCTGTCTTGCTGCTTATGTATGAAGACCGGGATAGCAGTGCGTATCACAGGACGTTCCGCATATTTGCCAATCCTTAACGATGGTTTAACTGTCAGATACGAATTATGGAAGGGAGTCAATACTATGAATATATGGGGGAAGAAGACGATGTGGGAAGCAGGTTGGGGACGAACATTGCTCATAGCTGTGCTGTTATTCAGCTTGACGGCTGGGTTGGCACATGCGCACGTTGTTGTTTATCCGAAGGAAGCGCAACAAGGGGCTTATGAGAAATTTACCGTACGTGTTCCGACAGAGACCGATGCGGCGACGGTGCAAGTGCGTGTTGAAATTCCGGCAGATGTAGATATCTCTCGCTTCGAGCCGAAGTACGGCTGGACCTACGAGTTGGAGCGGGATGAGAACGAGAAGATTACAGCTGTGACATGGCAAGCAGAAGGAGAAGGCTTGTCGGCAACGGAATTTGGCGAATTCCACATGCAGGGCAAGGTAGGCAATGAAGCCAGTGAACTCGTCTGGAACGCAATCCAAACTTATGCGGACGGGACGGTCGTAGAATGGACGGGGTCAGAGGACGCAGATCGTCCCGCTTCTGTGACAGCGGTTCATGCGGCTGCAAGTGAAGCGGATGGGGAGGAGCTTGAAGCATCGTCTAATTCGGACGCAAGCTGGCTGCAATGGGTAACGTTATTCGTTGCGATAGCTGCGCTCGTGCTCTCGCTCATTGCCGTTCAGCGCGCGCAGAAGCGAGCATAATCCTAACAGCTTGCAAATCTATACTGGCGGTTATAGAACTTAGCGCACATCTTGAACCAACAATAGCCATAGCTCTGGAGGAACGCTTGCTGCTGGCGCAGCGGTGTTTGCTTCCAGGGCTTTTTTTTATATGAACGGTCAGAGATCACTAGCGAGCAGGACGGCGGCGAAATAGACATTCACCCAACAAGCCCCGTGACCATAAACTAGCACTAAACGCGACAAAAGGAATGACGGCCTGTATGGCGCACATTAACAACATTTATAATTTGAAAGTAAATGGTGTTTCGACAGCCGGCTCGATCAACTTCGGGAATGTCATTAATAAGGGGCACCAAGCGAATGTGAAGGCGAATATCAATGATTTTGAAATCGGTGATGATGTGAGCAGTCCGTCGCAATCCAATAATCTGAACGTGTCCAACGATCCTGATGTACAGGATCAGAATCAGGCGCAAGTTTAATCGGTGTAAGGAGCGGTCGAGATGATACACATTCACATTCACAATATAAAGATCAATTCGATCAGTACGATCGGTTCGTTGAATATTGGCAAAGCCGTCCTGTGTCATAACCGTTCTTCGTTCACGGCGATGCCGAAGCGAGGTTCTGCGGTCCCTACAGTTGAGCATAAGGCAGAACAAGTTACGAACGAGGAGGGGCAAGAGGGATTCGAATTCACGAATGCGAATAAGGAGGAGGAGGCATGAGCGCAGGCACTTATGATTGGATGCAGCAATGGCATTGGTATATGCAGCAAGCCTATGAGCGGAATGAGCAGCTGTTGAAGCAGGTGGAGGCGCTGGAAGCCCGTATCAAGAGCTTGGAGGGCAAGCTGGATCAATACAAGCCTGTTCACATCGAGACGATTAATTACAAGGTGCAGGAGCTGCATGTACAAGAGCTTAGCGGCACATTGGTAGCGGGTTTGTCTGCATTAGCTGAAGGAGAAGCTGTGCAGAAGTGGCTCAGCGAGGAGGGGAGCGGCGAAGTGCAGCTGACAGATTTGGATAGCGATAACACGCACACAGCGACGATGACAGAACAGGCTGATCGTGTATGAATTCTGAAGGAAGGGGATGAGCATATGCCAGTTGACCGTTGTGTTCGGTGCAGATCGAAGCCGGGCAAGAATGACCAATATTGCAAGCAATGCAGCGCGCCGATTGTAAATCGCTGTACGTATGACGGAGGGTTAACCGGAGAACCCTGCACGAAGGAAAATACGGAAGACGCGGCGTTCTGTGTCGCATGCGGCGCTCCTACAACCTTCAATCAGACAGGGCTGCTGCAGACAGTATATGCGCCTGTTTCAACTGGAGATGAGCTAGAGGAGTATCATCACTTCACACATCGCTTCTTTGAGCCGTGATTTATTCATTGCTCAACAGCAGTAAGCTACCAGAATGAAAGGGGGTTCGGCAGATTGTGCATAGCAAAGAACAGGATAGCGGAAGCATAAATTGGGAGAAGTTCGAGCGATACTTTCAGCATCTATTTCCGACTGGCATACCGGAACAGAAGGATCAAGCTTGGATGAAGGAGTTGTTCGACACCTCCATAAGCCGAAGCGACAGTCATGCTGCATCCGCATACTTGACCCAGCAGCCGGAAGTGTTCGAGACACATCGGCAAGTGATTATCAGAATTAGCGTTCGGGATTTGGCGCAGCTCGACCGCATGCGTATCCGAATGGGAGAGCACAGCATCCTGTTGGACGGACTGGGGAAGGAGCAAATACATGTTCCATTGCCAGCCGCGGTGAAACCGCGAACAGCCAAAGCGGTATTTCGAGAGAAGGTCTTACAGCTGACCGTGCACAAGCGAAGTAAGGATACCTATTATTATGAGGTGCCGATTACTTACTAGAATACAGATACTGGTGCCAGAATGAATCCGGCTGGGGCTACGGCAGGAAGCCCGGCTGGCTGACATACAGCTTGTCTTCTGGCAGTACATCCTTCAGTTGGGCATGCACGTGGAGGTAAGCAGTAGGATCGAACCATTGTTCAGCCCCCAGCTCCGCGAAGATTGGTTGCAGACCGAGCTGTCGGGTACGCTTCCCGCCGCTGCCGTCACCCATGAAGAAGTCATCTAGCACGATGCGATCTGCATCTAGCCCGGCGAGTTGCTCCGCGAAGCGGTCCGTACACGGGAGCAGCGGCGAGACGGCAACTTGCAGAGGAACGTCTGCCTTGCGCACGGCTCTGCAGGCTTCGATTCGCGCTGCAAGCGGCGGAGTGCCCGGCGTGAAAGCTCGGCGTACGTCCTCGCGATCCGTCTCGATCGTCATGCTTACCCGCACATGCGGCAGGAGCTGGCGAATCAGCTCCAGATCACGGGTAACAAGCGGGCTGCGCGTCTGGATCAGCAGGAATTCCGGCGGATCGGCAGCCATCACTTCTAGGAGCGAACGGGTTACGTGCTCCTTCGCCTCCAGTCGCTGATAAGGATCGGTCGCCGAGGACATGAAGATGCGAACTGGGCCCTTGCTCTTCTTGCGGGCGAGCTCAGCAGCGAACCGATGAGGGGCAACCTCCTTCACATCGACCCATTCTCCCCAAGGTATTCCCCGGAATAGGGCGGGAGGCATGCGCCTTACATAGCAATACGAGCATGCGAAATCACAGCCTATGTATGGATTCAAGGTATGGGTATAACCGGTCAAGTATCCGCTGGTCGGGGTCAGCCATTGCCGGACCGGCTTGTGCCGGACAACGGCGGCATGATTGTTCGATGCGTGCATGATGAACGTTCCTCCTCACTTCTTGCAGAATGATGCATCACTGGAACGGTGTGCAAATATCTTTAAGAACAAGTATAACAAATTTTGATTGACATTCCTTTACAATCCGTGGTACAGTACAGCATGTAAACTTTGGAAAATAACTTTGTTGCCCGTTCTTGATGGCGGTGCATACGGATGATTCAGCGTAATCTTATAATGACGAGAGGAGGTTTCCCGAACATGTATAATCGAATTGACAAGCGTCACGTACGCCACACACAAGTTAATGCTAGGGGAACACTCGCAGTCGTTCAGGACCGCTGTCTGATCATCTGATCATATAGACATTACGGAAATAGCGAAGCGCATGGTTGCCCGTTGATGCAGCCTCGCGCTTTTTTTGATTCTATGAATCAGGCTCTGCGCATTGGATGTTTGTGCAGGGTCTTTTTTCTACATACAAACAGAGAGAGAATAAGGAGGGGAACCGACTATGCTAGCTGTCATGCAAAAGCTTGGCTGGTTTTTCAAGCAAGAATGGAAGCGATATACGACGGCGATTGTGCTGCTCACGATCGTAGGGGTGATGGAGATTATACCACCCAAGCTGATAGGACATACCATCGATCTTATGAATGTGAACGAATTGACCTCTGGCGCGTTGATGCAGATCATCGTAGTGTATCTCGTGCTGCTAGCGGCTATATACGGCATCACGTATATATGGGTGTATCAGCTGTTCGGCGGATCGTTCGTCGTTGAACGGCTCTATCGCTCGAAGCTGATGAATCATCTGCTGCTTATGACACCGACATTCTTCCAGCGCAATCGAACCGGGGATCTAATGGCGCGTGCTACGAACGATTTGCGAGCTGTTTCCAACACGGCAGGCTTCGGCGTGCTGACGTTGATCGACTCTACTGTTTTTCTGGCGACGATCATTCTGACGATGGGCTTCTTAATTAGTTGGAAGCTTACGCTGGCTGCGATGCTGCCGATGCCGATCATGGCGCTGCTTATTCAGATGTACGGCAAAGTCATTCATAAGAGATTTATGGCTGCGCAAGGCTCGTTCGGGGAGCTGAACGATCAAGTGCTGGAATCGGTGTCCGGCGTGCGCGTAATCCGTGCTTATGTGCAGGAGACAGCCGATCAAGGCAAGTTTCACCGACTTACTGAAGATGTATATGGCAAAAACATGCAAGTCGCGCGCATTGATTCCCTGTTCGAGCCGACGGTGAAAATTCTCGTTGGACTCGCTTATTTAATCGGAATTGGCTATGGCGCTTATCTTGTTTTTCATAACGAGATTACATTAGGTGAGCTAGTCTCCTTCAATGTGTACTTAGGTATGTTGATTTGGCCGATGTTCGCTATAGGCGAGCTCATTAATATTATGCAGCGGGGCAATGCATCGCTGGATCGTGTGAATGAGACATTGTCCCACCGCCCGGATGTGGCGAACGCAGAGCACCAGGTTGAGCTGAAGGAGCCGCCGACGGAGATCGTGTTCCGCCAATATTCGTTCCGCTACCCGACAGCTACTGCGGATAACTTGACAGAGGTGACAGTCAAGGTGAAGCGCGGTACGACGCTCGGTATCGTCGGACGGACCGGTAGCGGCAAGACGACGTTCTTGCGCCAGCTGCTACGCGAATATCCGATCCCGAACGGCGGCGTTGACGTGAACGGCGTGCCGCTAGAGCGTATCCCGCTCGAGCAATGGAAGGGCTGGATCGGTTATGTGCCGCAGGAACAAATTCTGTTCTCTAAGACGGTAAGGGAGAACATCCTGTTCGGGACGGGTGCTCGTACAGATGAGAACACCAACGATGACGACCGTCTGCAGAGAGCGCTTGATGCTTCTTGCTTCGCCAAGGATTTGCCGTTCCTGCCAGATGGGCTGGAGACGCTTGTCGGTGAGAAGGGGGTCGCCTTGTCCGGCGGTCAGAAGCAGCGGGTCAGCATCGCTCGCGCACTCATTGCAGATCCGGAGATCTTGATTCTGGACGATGCGATGTCTGCTGTGGACGGCCGAACCGAAGCGGAGATTATTCGCCATATTCGTGAGGAACGCGCGGGCAAGACGACCTTTATTACGACGCATCGGTTGACAGCAGTGCGTCATGCAGAGTGGATTGTCGTGCTGGATGACGGGCGTATCGCCGAGCAGGGAACACATGAGAAGCTATTGGCTCTTGGCGGCTGGTATAAGGAGCAATATGAGCGCCAGCAAGCTGAGGCAGATCTGAAGAGAGAAGGGCGGTGATGCTATGAGTACGGCATCGAGATTAGTGCAGTACGCGAAGTTGTATCAGCGAACTATATGGCTGGCGCTAACGCTGCTGACGGTATCTGTCTTCGCAGAGCTGGTCGGACCGTTTATCGCCAAGCATATTATCGATACACATATTCTAGGCATCGAGAAGCCCTGGTATCAAGTAGAGGAAGCACAGGGCGGTGTAAGCTATCAAGGCGAGCGCTTCAAGCGGATCGATCATCTGCAGGATGGGGAGTCGCATGGACGTGAAGTGCGCATCGTGCAGGTTGGGCGAAGCTTTGCCTTCGTAGATGGTCCGGTCCATCTGGAAGGCAAGCGGAGCTGGGTGGACGGACAGCTCGTCATCAACAACAGGGAGGAGGAGAGCCACTATGCAGCTACGCAGTTGAGCCGTACGGAGCTGTACGCGTTCTTCGCGCCGCAGATTAAGCCGGTCATACAGCTGCTGCTGCTCTTCTTCGCCATTACCGTCGTAGCGGCCCTATTCCACTATGGGCAACGTTATATGCTGCAAGGGGCAGCGAACCGGATCGTGCAGAAGCTTCGTGAGGATGTCTATGCGCAAGTGCAGCGACTGCCGATTGAGTACTTTGACAATTTGCCGGCAGGCAAGGTCGTGTCGCGCATAACGAATGACACTGAGACGATTCGCGAACTGTACGTAACCGTGCTTGCGACATTCTTCACCAGCGGTATTTATTTGACAGGCATCTTCATTGCCTTGTTCTTGCTAGATGCGCAGCTGGCAGCGATCTGTCTGTTGCTCATTCCGATCATGGTTGTGTGGGTTGTGCTGTATCGACGCTATGCCACCCATTACAATCGTGTCATTCGCGCGCGGCTTAGCGATATCAACGGCATGATTAACGAATCGATACAAGGCATGCCGGTAATTCAAGCGTTCCGCAGAGAGAAGGAGATGAACGCAGAATTCGAGGAGATGAACGAGGATCACTTCCGCTACCAGAACAAGATGCTCAACTTGAATGCCATTACTGGCCATAATCTGGTCAATGTGCTGCGGAATGTAGCATTCGTCGTACTGCTCTGGTATTTCGGCGGGCAATCGCTCGGGATCGGCACGGTCATTGAAATCGGTGTGCTGTATGCTTTCGTAGACTACTTGAACCGGCTCTTCCAGCCGGTCATGAATATTGTGAACCAGCTTGCGAATATGGAGACGGCACTCGTATCAGCGGAGCGGGTGTTCGAGCTGATGGATGAGCCGGGAGTGGACGTAGATCAGGGCAAGCTTGCTCGTTATAAGGGTCATGTAGTTTTCGACCAAGTGTCGTTCGCCTATAAGGAACAAGAGTATGTGCTGAAGGATATTAGCTTCGAGGCGCGTCCGGGCGAAACAGTAGCCTTGGTTGGCCATACCGGGTCTGGCAAGAGCTCGATCATGAATGTGTTGTTCCGCTTCTATGATAGTCAGCGGGGCCATATATACATCGACGGTACAGACATTCAGTCAGTGCCGAAGCAGCAGCTTCGCTCGCATATGGGCATTGTGCTGCAGGACCCGTTCTTGTTCTCTGGTACGATCGCATCGAACGTAAGCCTAGACGATCCGGCGATAAGCAGGCAAGCGGTGGAACAGGCGTTGAAGGATGTGGGAGCAGACGGCTTGTTGAGCAGACTTCCGAATGGCCTCGATGAGCCGGTTATCGAGAAGGGGAGCACGTTGTCTGCAGGCGAGCGCCAGCTCATCTCCTTCGCTCGCGCGCTTGCCTTCAATCCAGCGATCCTCATACTCGATGAAGCAACCGCCAGCATCGATACGGAGACAGAGGCTGTGATTCAGCAAGCGATGGAAGTGCTGAAGCGCGGGCGCACTACATTCGTCATTGCCCATCGGCTGTCCACAATCCGCAGCGCGGATCAGATTCTAGTGCTGGATCGCGGGCAAATCACAGAGCGCGGCTCGCATGACACACTGATGCTCAAGCGCGGCAAGTATTATCAGATGTATCAGCTGCAGCAAGGCGGGGAGACGGCCGCAACAGATCAGGTTAAGTCCACGTTAGCGGTCACAGATATGTGACGGAACAGCGGCTCGTTATAATTAAGCTATTCGGTATACAACTGACACACCAGTGATAAGAAACCATGACCGGTCATATGACGCCGGTAACTGGTTGACGGATGATGTTTCCTGTTATGCTTGAACCAATGAATCGGCAGCCGAGCTGGCGTGATCCGATTGTGGGTTGGGAACAGGGAAAGGAGTTGTAACGAAAATGCGTGCCGCCGATATGAATATTGCTGAGAATAAGTCCTTGTCTGACAAATCACCTGGTTTTTTGGGCATCTTGTTACACCGGGGGTCCTATCATAATTTGCTCTATGCATTCATGTCGTTCGCCTCAGGAGTATTGTACTTTATATACCTAACTGTCGGAGTTTCGTTGTCTATTAGTCTCGTGCCGCTATTGCTTGGTGTTCCATTGTTCGTAGCTGTGGCGGCAGGTGCGAGAGGGATGGCTGCTTTCGAAGCGAATTATGCCGGCCGCCTGCTGCGCGAGCCAATCCACTTGCCGCAGATAGAGTCGTTGGCAGGCAGAGGATGGTGGGCCCGACTGCAAGAGGTGTTGACTGATACGTCCACGTATAAGAGCTTCTTGTTCCTGTTGCTCAGATTTCCGTTAGGGCTATTCAGTCTAGTGCTGGCAACGCTGGCAGCAGGAGGGATACTTACTATAGGTGTCGCGCTTGCGGGTATTGTACTTAGTCAGACGATGCAAGTGAATCTATTCGCGGGCAACGAACAGATCCTCAGCATGCTGGGTATGCGAGACGGTCCGTTGGAACAAGGTCTGCTAGGTATCGTGACGGGCGTGTTGCTGAGCACGATCAGCATGCATATGGTGAACTTGATTACCGGCATTCAAGGCCGGTTGGCGATGTGGGCCGCAAGCTCGGATCGCGTGTAACGCTATAACACTTGCATAACATACAAGCTGCTCACCTTTCCCCTTGCGTTCGGGATGTTGAGCAGCTTGTCGTACTTCTAGCGGACGTATAGGCAACCAGTCGGTGTGATGGAGATGGAACGTTCAGTCATTGTCCGACAGAATAAACTTCTCGACTACATGACAGACACCGTCTTCATTGTTCGTATGTGTGATGTAGTCTGCAATTTCCTTCAATGGCTGAACGGCGTTGCCCATCGCTACACCGAGTCCGGCGACTTCAAGCATCTCCTTGTCATTCCAGCTGTCGCCAATGCCAATCACTTCGTCCAAGGAGCAGTTGAAATGTTTAGCCAAATAGGCTACGGCATGTCCCTTCGTCCCTTCCTTGTGCATGAATTCGAGGAAGTTAGGCTTGGACTTCGTGATGTGGACTTGCTCTCCAAGCTGCTCTATCAGCTCCGGCATCAAGCTGTCCAGCTTGTCCGGCTCATCAATGATGATGACCTTCGGCATCGGAAGCCGGCTTAATTTCTCGATGTCCGGCTCGATTCGATAAGGCACGTCGGATAGGCGGGAATACGCCTGAATCTTCTCGTTATCTTCCTTCACATACAATTCATCATCTACATATGCCTGAATATGCAAGTGACGGCGTTCTGCGTAATCGAATAGAAACTGTACAGCATCTATAGGAACGTGGCGTTCATAGAGAACGGCGCCGTCCTCGAGATTTTTGATAAGTGCGCCTTGGTAGGATATCAAGGGGACGTTCAGCTTCAATTGTGCGGCGATTTGCTTCGCTGACGCATGCATGCGACCAGTTGCCAAGGTGACGCGGACACCGATTGCTAAGGCTCTCGCCAAAGCTTGACGTGTATCGTCTGAGATGCGCTTCTGATCGTCAATTAACGTATCGTCCACATCGATAGCAAGCATCTTGTACTTCATTTTCGTTCTCTCCTTTGTTCGTCTCGTATCTCTATCGCAATATCTAGTTCTGCTGTCAGCATCCAGTCGGTCCGCTTGACATGCGGCGGCAGACAAGCAGCACAGGTTCCGATCTTATTGTACATGATTTCCCTGTGTCTGGCGATTCACCGTACAACGATGGTACAATGTAGGCTGGAGAGGAGAGTGGAACAATGAATATTGCATTGATTGCTGGCTCCAACCGCAAGCAGGCAGCCAGCGCACAATTGCTGCGCTATATGGCCGAGCGGCTGCGGACAAGGGGACATGAAGCGGAGGTTGTCGATCTGTATCAGCTGAAGCTTCCTCTATATAGTCCGGATGAGGATTACGGGTCACATCCTGAAGTTGCGGCATTACATAAGGCTGTATCAGATGCGGAGGCGATTGTGTTGGCAACACCGGAATATCATGCCGGTATGTCGGGTGTGCTGAAGAATGCGCTAGACTTCTTATCCAAATCACACTTCGGAGGCAAGCCTATACTGCTGGCAAGTACGGCGGGCGGTGCAGTTGGCGTGTCGTCGCTTACGCAGATGCAGACGATTATGCGCAATTTGCATGGAATCGTATCGCCGGAATGGGTGTCGCTTGGCGGTGACGCACAGCAATTTGATCACAACGGTGTTCCTGCTCATGCCGGAGTAAGAGAGCGCGTGGAACGAGCACTGGACTACTACGAGCAGCTTGCATTACGTGTGGTTGGTAAGTAAATCCGAGCAGCCGGAGCCAATTACAGAATAATTGATGAAGCTCCCGGGTATGTTACCAGCATGGCGGAACGTGTCGTCAGCACATTGGCTGAAGAGCAATGTTCCATAATAAGCGGAAAGGAATGTGCTCGGGATGATGCATCAAGCAACAGAGATGAAGATTGGCGCGTATAAAATAGGACTGGAGCATATGAACGAACACCAGACCGGTGTCGTACATGCCTATCATGCTTTTACGGGTGAATGCTTTAAGGAAGGAAAGCTTGATGCGAAGCAGAAGCAGCTAATTGCGCTTGGCATTAGTCTGTTCGCGAATAACGAGGTATGCACGCTGTATCATGTGAATGAAGCGATCGAGCATGGGGCTGATGCTGCAGAAATTATGGATACCGTCGCTGTCGCGGCTGCAGTGGGTGGCGGACATGCGATGTCGCAAGGTGTGACGCGGGTGCAAGAGGCGCTGGATCGTCGCAAGCTGCATTAATTCGTGCGCAAGCAAGCGTCGTTGCTTCTACCAGCTAACGGGTGCTGTTCGGAGGACGATCTTATGCAACATGGTCAGTATAACTGTATGGCGAAGGAGCCGCAGCTTGAACAGATAACTGTTCAAGCTGCGGCTCTTTACTGTGTTGCTGGATTGAATAATCAGATAGCTTAATCGTTCCGGATTATCAAGTATACGATAAGACCGACGATGGGGAAGACCAATGTAGCGATCAGAACGATAATCGCGTACTCTCTGCTTTTGCCTTTGCGCAGTGCGTCTCGATAAGCCCATATACTGGTCACAATGTTGAGTACAAGTAGAGCGAGGCCGAAGAGCAAAAAGACGGCAACGATCGAAGCCATGCCCGCTGCTGCATTCATAGTCACATTCCTCCTCTATATTCAGATACCAGTATCATAACATGACAGTCAATTGCACGGAATATGACGAAGTTCACTTCTGTCACATGACTGTTATGTATTATGATAAGAATAACATATTCTGTGTATGCGCATAAGCGTATGGCGGTCATTAGTATGAACGGTGTGAGATAGAGGAGGGCACGTTGGATGAAGAATAATTATTTGGCTGGATTTCTGTTCGTGTTGGCAGGTGTGCTGCTGCTCGTATGGTCCATAGATGGGAAGGTTTCGTTCTTCCAGTGGTCGACTGGTGAGCGTGAGCTGTTGGAGAATAGACAATTCGGCCAATCATTCGAACAATTGGACATAGAGGCGTCTAGTACGGATGTCACATTCAAGCGAAGCGATGATAATGCGCTCCACGTGAATGTGTACGGCTATGCAAGTCAGCAGGATGATTATCGGCTTGAGGTAGATGAACAGGGTGACACATTGCGTGTCGTCTATGAGAAGAACAGCACGTTCAGCTTGTTTGCCTTCAATCGTGGTCACCGTCTCGAAATTTCACTGCCTGACAGAGCGATTCGCTCCTTAGATGTGCATAGCTCGTCTGGTCATATCCGATCAGAGACACATATAGAAGCCGATCAAGTGAGAATGAAAGCATCAAGCGGGGATGTGATTCTCGGTACAATCCATGCCACCCTGCTGGAAGTAACGACAAGCTCTGGAGACGTATTGGCCGATGCGGATTTAGAAGCAGGCGAGATCGTATGGAAATCGTCCAGCGGCGATATGGCTATGCGTACAGTTCGGACAGGAACGCTCGCATTAGAGACGAATTCCGGAGATGCGGATGCTGAGTTTATTACGGCGGATTTACTCACCGTGGACGGTTCCAGCGGCGATATGGATGTGGCGGAATGTGCGTGCAGTCAATTGAAAGTTGATCTAAGTTCTGGCGATGTCGAGATTGATGCTTTAACGGGCACAGTAGACATTGATGTGCAATCAGGTGAAGTAGAGCTTCGGAATTGGGATGTTAGTAGTGATTCGTCGATCAAGGCGAGCAGCGGCGATGTGCAGATTAGGCTGCGTGATCAACACCAGGCGTTGGAGTTGGATCTGCGCGCTAGCTCTGGTGATAAGCAAGTCGTATTGCCAGACTTCACTATGATGAGCAGCGACAAGCAACGTCTTACAGGGCAGATAGGCAGTGGCGGACCGAAGCTGGTCGTGCAGACTAGCTCCGGCGACATCGACGTGAAGTAAGCGATCAATGGTCGAATGGAATCGCAGCCTCTGTCCGAGTGAATAGAGACTGCGTTTCGTCTTATTCAGCTGGCGGTTCGGGCTGATCATCGTTCTCCGGGAAGTACCGTTTCACCATACGATTGAAGTCTGATAGGTGTCCCTTGGTGGACTTGCCTGTCCATTTCATCTGTGCGTATACGTTCAATTGATTGACGAAATCGCGATTGGAGCTAATGAATACTTCGAGTACTTGCGGGTTCAGCTCACGCACTTTCATCGCAACTCGCTGCTTAAGCTCGCTGGACAAGTCGGATGGCAGCGGCTGTGTATAGTAGGAGTTCGTATCGGTGACAACCTTGCGCGGATCTATCGTTGAACTGCCATCCTTAATATCATAGACGCCCTCTGATTCACCCGCGTTGTTCACATCGATCGCATCGCGCTTGCCCGTTGTGCCGGTTGCGGTACCATCCGTGACAATACCGACGTAAGCATTGCGATCTGTCAGCATGACATAAGCGAGCGTAATGCCGTTGATGCGTCCGATTTCGTCTCCCGTATCCAGACTTAGCATCATTCGCTTGTTGTCATGATGCGCTACACCTTTCATCTGGTAGCCGTACATACGATCACCGCGGGTATAAGGGTCGTTCTGATTACGGCTGCTCAAGTCATGATCGCTCTTGCGAAATTGCTGCTCGTAGTGACCGCAGCCGGATGTGAGCACCATGACGGTACACACAATTGCTGCACATCCTATGCCTGTCAGCATGTTGATGGTAAGTTTGTTCGGCATCGTGTATCCTCCATTCGACGTAGTGATAAGCGCATTAGCATTAACTCGAAGTGCATGTTTCCTCTATAGAAGTAGAATGGTGATTTGCAGACTGATTTTATACGTGGATGAATAATCCATTGGCAATCTGGAAATAACAGTTAGGGCGGATTTGAGAACAATTTGTGAACTTGCCTAGGAAGATTGACAAAAAACTTTAACGTATTTATAGTTAATGAAGTGACTTTCCTCTCTGTCATGGGGCGGGAGAGCGCTTTTTTACGAACAATATGAATAGATAATGGCGGGGATTCGCTAGCGAATCTCCTTCAATATTTTATTTCACTAAAGCGGGGTTGATAAATGTGAGTCGGTGGAAGGGAACAAGACGAATCATCCCATTGCTTGCAGCCTTTATGCTGTTGCTGTCAGGCTGTGGCATTACGGGGAGTGAGCCGAATCCACTGAATCCGAAAGGTTCAGTCGGCGAGGAGCAGTTGTTCCTGATTAAGTTGTCTTTGGGCATTATGATCGGCGTACTAGTCATCGTGTTTGCTTTATTTTTCTACGTCCTCATCCGTTACAGAAAGCGCCGCGGACAAGACGACATTCCGAAGCAGGTAGAAGGCAATCATGTTCTGGAGATTGTATGGACGGTAGTTCCGCTTCTATTACTGCTCGTGTTGGCCGTTCCGACCGTTTATTACACGTTTAAGTTTGCGGAGGACTACAGGGAGCATCAGGATGCGGTTCAAGTCAATGTGACTGCGCATCAGTATTGGTGGGAGTTCGAATACCCTGAGCATGGCATCATTACCGCACAGGAGCTGTATATACCGGTGGACAAGACTGTCTCTGTTGACTTGATATCAGCGGACGTCATTCACTCGTTCTGGGTTCCGGGACTTGCCGGTAAGACAGATACGTTGGTTGGACAGAACAACCATATGTATTTCGACGCGAAGGAAGAAGGCGTGTACAGAGGCAAGTGCGCAGAGCTTTGCGGTGCCTCTCATGCATTGATGGACTTTAAGGTTGTTGCTGTTTCACAGGAGGAATTCGATGCTTGGGTGGACAAGATGAAGAATCCTGGATATGCCATTGCTGAAGATACAGCACAAGGACAAGAGCTGTTCAAGAGCAAGTGTATGGCATGTCATGCGATTGATGTTGAGACGCCAGGCCTCGGTCCTAACTTGACGAATTTCGCAGACCGCGCTTTAGTTGCAGGCTTCCGTCCGAATGATTCGGAATGGCTGCACAAGTGGATCGCTGCACCGACAGAAGTAAAGCCGGGCACGACAATGCCAGCGGTACCGTTATCGGATGAAGAAATTACGGAAATCGTCAAATATCTGCAAACCTTAAAATAATATTTCGCGGGTATGAAAGAAGGAGGGTACAGCCTTGGCGCACGCGCACACGGTGAAACGATACTCAGGCTTAATGGATTGGTTGACAACCGTCGATCATAAGAAAATCGGCATATTATACTTGGCTGCAGGCGGATTTTTCTTCCTGATAGGCGGATTGGAAGCACTATTGATTCGAATCCAGCTGATGAAGCCAATGAATGATTTTGTCAGCGCACAAGTGTTTAATGAATTAATTACGATGCATGGAACGACCATGATTTTCTTGGCAGCCATGCCCTTGATATTCGGGTTGATGAATGCAGTCGTTCCGCTGCAGATTGGCGCGCGGGACGTTGCATTCCCATTCGTCAACGCGCTAGGCTTCTGGACGTTCTTCTTCGGGGGACTGCTCGTTAACCTCAGCTGGTTCCTTGGCGGGGCGCCTGATGCCGGATGGACGGCCTATCCGCCGTTGTCAAGTGAGCAGTTCAGCGGAATGGGTGTGGACTTCTATGCGGTCGGCTTGCAAATTGCAGGTATAGGTACGCTAATCGGGGGGATTAACTTCCTGGTTACGATTATTAACATGCGTGCTCCCGGCATGACATTCATGCGCATGCCGCTGTTCACATGGACTTCGTTCGTTACATCTATGATTATTTTGTTTGCGTTCCCAGCACTTGCTGTCGGATTGATCGCCTTGACATTCGACCGTTTGTTCGGCGGTAATTTCTTCGATGTCAGCGCAGGCGGCAACGTCGTATTGTGGCAGCATATATTTTGGATATTCGGGCATCCTGAGGTGTACATTCTAATTTTGCCAGCTTTCGGTATTATTTCTGAGATTGTCAGTACATTCTCTAAGAAGCGTTTGTTCGGATATAGCTCGATGGTGTTCGCAACTGTACTCATTGGCTTTCTCGGCTTCATGGTATGGGTACACCATATGTTCACAGTAGGCTTAGGTCCAGTAGGGAATGCGTTGTTCTCGATTGCAACCATGCTGATCGCTGTTCCTACAGGGATTAAGATCTTCAACTGGATATTCACGATGTGGGGCGGACGTATTACGTTCAATACAGCTAGTTTGTACGGCATGGCTTTTATCCCTACCTTCGTCATGGGCGGTGTGACAGGTGTCATGCTCGCTGTGCCAGGGGCTGATTATCAGTATCACGATACTTACTTCGTCGTAGCACATTTCCATTACGTTATCGTAGGTGGTTTGATACTCGGTATATTCGGCGGTCTCTTCTATTGGTGGCCGAAGATGTTCGGACGCATGTTGAACGAGACTCTGGGCAAAGCAAGCTTCTGGTTTTTCGTCATCGGTTTCCATCTAACTTTCTTGGTACAGCATCTTCTCGGCTTGTGGGGTATGCCTCGTCGTGTGTACACGTACCTAGAGGGTCAAGGATGGGATGATCTGAACTGGATTAGTACGATTGGCGCGTTCTCGATGGGTGTAGGTACGATTCTCGTCTTGATTAACATCCTGATCACAGCTATGAAGCCGCGCGATGCAAGCAGTGATCCATGGGATGCTCGCACACTGGAGTGGACGATTTCATCGCCGCCGCCAGAATACAACTTTAAGCAACTGCCGCTCGTTCGCGGTTTGGATGCATTGTGGAAGGAAAAGTCTGCCGGGAATAAGGAAATGACACCGGCAGAACCAGTCGGGTCGATTCATATGCCTTCGCCTTCCATCCTGCCATTCGTGATGTCTGCTGGCTTGTTCATTGCCGGTCTCGGCTTCATGTATGCGAATTATGATTTCTCGAACGGCTTCCTGAGTACGCTGTTCGGCAACAATATCGTGTCCATCGGCGGACTGGTCATTACACTTTCATGTATGTTCTTGCGTTCCGTCTATGACGATCACGGCTGGCATATTGAGCCGGAAGAACTGCAAGATAAGGGGGTAAAAGCATGAGCCAGACACACGCTCACGGTCATCATGAACCGGACACACTCCCTCCGGAACCGGAGAAAGCGACCCTTGAGGGACGCAATAAGATTTTGGGATTTTGGCTATTTCTCGGCGGAGAGACTGTGCTCTTCGGCACACTGTTCGCTTCATACTTGGCGTTGCGTAACCAGCTTAACGATGGACCTTCACCAGATCATTTGTTCTCGCTGCCGCTTGTAGCGATTGCTACCTTCATTCTACTGACGAGCAGTTTGTTCAGTGTTATGGCGATTCAGGCACTGCATCGCCATGATCTGAAGGGCATTCAATTCTGGCTTGGGGCTACTGTATTGTTCGGCGTCATATTCCTAGGCTTGGAAATTTACGAGTTCTTCCATTATGTACATGAAGGTCATGCGTTTAGCACAAGCGCATTTAGTACATCCTTCTACTCATTGGTCGGCTTTCATGGTGCGCACGTTTTGCTAGGTGTGCTATGGATTGCGTTGCTGATTGTACAGCTTCAGAAGAAGAAGCTGACTGTCGTAACTGCGCCGAAGGTTTATGTAGCTGCTCTGTATTGGCACTTTATCGACGTCGTATGGGTATTCATCTTCACTGTTGTATACCTCATGGGAAAGGTGGGCTAATACGATGGAACAATCGAACACGGGTAAGATTAAGCGCGGCCCGGCACATGAAGGGCCTAAGAATCACTTTATTGCCTTTGCCATTTCGATGGCGCTGACTTTGCTGGCATTCGTCGCTGTTGCGAATCCGAATCTCAGCGCAATGTTCAAGATTTGGTTTATCGTCATTCTGGCGTTCGTTCAAGTCATTGTACAGCTGGCGTATTGGATGCATATGAAGGACAGAGGACACGGATATGCGCGAGTCGGCTTGGCATTTGGATTTGTTGTATTTCTTACAGCGTTAGTGACAGTGACTTATTGGACATGGTGGTAATCGGTTAGCATAATGGTTGCAAAGTCGGGGGCGAACTAGTAGTTGTTTGCTCTCGGCTTTTTTATTAGCAATACTGTGTACGAGCTAGAAGCGGAAAGGAGAGTCTCGCTGTGATCAGTTTTTGGGATTACTTTGATTTTCGTGCGATGTGGAGTCCATTCTTGCTGTTGCTGCTGCTCGGGGTGTATGCAGCTTATTTGCTGATCACAGGTCCCTTGAAGCCTAAGTTAGGCAGCACAGAGCATACGGATTGGGGCAAGAAGATGCTATTCGGACTTGGAATCGCTCTGTTGTATACTGCGCTAGGCAGCCCGCTCGATCTGATGGCACATCTGTCGTTCAGTGCTCACATGTTTACGATGGCGATTGCTTATATAGCGGCACCACCTCTTCTCCTGCTTGGTGTGCCCAATTGGTTATATTTGCGAATAGCGAATATTCCCGGTATGAAGAGCTTGCGATTTTTGCTGCGGCCGATCTTCGCCACGATACTCTTCAACGGATTGTTCTCCCTGTATCATCTGCCGGTCGTCCATGATTATGTAATGACTCATTACTTCATCCATACTGTCTACTACTTCGTATTGCTCATAACAGCGCTTATGATGTGGTGGCCGATTGTGAACCCATTGCCTGATACGAACAGCTTAAGTGACTTGAAGAAGCTCGCCTATGTGTTCATTAACGGTGTTCTGTTGACACCTGCTTGCGCTATGATTATCTTCGCCGATCAAGCGATGTATGCGACGTATACAGACCCGCAAGTATGGGCGACTGCGATGGGATACTGTGTACCGGCAGGTTCGGAGGCGATTCTGACCAATTTCGGCGGTCCTGAGTTCTTCATGTCTTATGATCCGCGTGCCGATCAGCAGCTCGGGGGCGTTATTATGAAGCTCATGCAGGAGTTCATCTACGGTTTTATCCTGATCTATATCTTTACGAACTGGTACCGCAAGGAGAACCAAGAGGATGAGATCGAGGAATCATGGCAGGACGGGAATTTGAACCGGGCGTAACAGGCGAGTATGGATGTATAATTCATGGTTGTATGAAGCATCTCTTCGAGACAATGTCATTAGGGTAAGAGCTTAATGGTGTTGGTCTTCGAGGAGGTGCTTTTTATTGTGTGGCTCGCTTCTTGCATGTACTGGGAATTGACTAGGGGAAGACACATTGATATAGTGTGCACATCTATATGAGACTCACTTACTTGCCATGTACACCACCTCAACCTTAGTATAGTGATTAGCACACCTTTGTTGGAATTGGATGAAATTTTCTCCTATATGTTACGTAAGAAAGATAGAAGCTAAGGAAATGACGGAAGGGAGCAGAGAGATGATGATACCATTGCGATTGGAAGAGGTCTCCAAGCAGTATGGGGACAAGACAGCTGTTGATCAAATTGCCTTTGACGTGCGAGAAGGAGAGATATACGGATTGTTGGGGGCGAACGGCGCAGGGAAAACGACAACGATGCGTATGGTGCTCGGCTTAATTTATCCGGATGAGGGTCGAATTTCTTACAGTGGTAAGGATTATAGTGAAGAGGTTATTAGTCAGATGGGGTACTTGCCCGAGGAGCGGGGTCTCTATCCGAAAGTGAAAGTATGCGATCAGCTCACGTATTTGGCACAGCTGAAGGGAATGAAGCGTAAGGATGCGGATCGCGAGTTGAAGAAATGGTTGGAGAAGTTTAATGTTATGGAATACTACGGCAAGAAGGTCGAAGAGCTGTCCAAGGGCAATCAGCAAAAAATTCAATTCATTGCAGCCGTCCTCCATCAGCCGAAAATTCTTGTATTAGATGAGGCGTTCAGCGGCCTCGATCCGGTCAATGTTGAACTGTTGAAGGCAACGGTGAAGGAGTTGCGGGATAACGGAACGAGTATCGTCTTCTCGACGCATCGGATGGAGCATGTAGAAGAGCTGTGTCAGCGCATTACGATTCTGCATCGCTCGAAGACAGTTCTTGCCGGATCGATCAAGGAAATCAAGCAATCGTTTCCGAAGGAAAAAATAGTGCTGCGTACAGAGCAGCCGATCCAGGGCTTGGAGCAGATCGCAGGCGTTCGTCAGGTGGACAGCGGCGAACACGGACTGACCGTTCATATGGATCCTATCGATGCCGCACAAGAGGTGCTGCAGCAGGCACTTAGCCAAAGCGCCGTTCATCGGTTCGAAATTATGGAGCCGACCTTGAATGAAATCTTTATCAAAGCAGTAGGGGGAGAAGCCCGTGAATAAATTTTGGACTGTTCTTGCATTTACCGTTGTGAATAAATTCAGAACGAAATCGTTCATCGTTACTTCACTGATTATTGCGGTCGTGCTGACGATAGGCTTGAATGCGCCGTACTTCATCGGCAAGTTCCAAACAGACGAAGCTGCGAGCGTAGGCGTCATTGAAGGTTCCTCTGAGCTGGTGCCTCTGCTGGAACAGCATGTGAACGATCAGGAACAAACGGAACTTGTGCTAGTGAAGGTTGAAGACCAAGGTTCCTTGGAGGAGAATGAACGTGTATTGAAGGAGCGTATTGCGTCTGGAGAGATGACAGGCTACTTGTTGTTCGACGAGACGGAGGAGCTTGCGTTCCCTACGATGACTTACAAGTCAGAGAAGACGATGGATTTCGGAACAGTGAGCCAGCTTCAGCAAGCGCTGCAAGTGATCAAGGTACAAGTAGTGGCCCCTACACTCGGGTTAACTACAGAGCAGGTAAGTCAGATTAATGCGCCAGTGGTCGTGAATAAAGTGCAAATTTCATCCGGAGAAGGAGCAGGCAACGTTGGCGATGCCGGCAAGACAGAAGGAGAGATTGCTGTTGCGACCGGTATGGTGTATGTGCTAGTTATTGTCCTGTTTATTGGCATCATGGTGTCCGGGCAATTGATCGCATCCGAGATCACCGCGGAGAAGAGCTCGCGCGTCATGGAAATTCTCGTTACGAGCGTATCGCCGTTGAAGCAGATGTTCGGGAAGATCTTCGGCATGTTCATCGTCGGTATTTCTCAGCTATTGCTTCTAGGCGCTGTTGTGCTCGTGAATCTGATGCTTCCCCACAATCAGTCGATGCTCACGGATATGAACCTTGATCTGGGCAGTGTAGGATTCTTGCTTATCTTCTATGCGCTGTTATTTTACTTGATGGGGTTCTTTCTATATGCGGCAATGTTCGCAGCGGTTGGATCGATTGTGAGCCGCACAGAGGACTTAGGACAAGCGGTTATGCCCGTGACGTTTCTGTCGATGATTGGCTACTTCATTGCGATCTTCGGGATATCCGCTCCGGATTCAAGCTTAATTACTGTCACTTCGTTCATCCCGTTCTTCTCCCCATTCATTATGTTCCTGCGCGTAGGATTGACCGATCCTGCTGTGTGGGAAGTGTGGCTGTCGATTGGACTGCTTGCGGCTACGATCTTCGTGATGGGATGGCTTGCTGCGAAGATATACCGCACGGGCGTGTTGATGTACGGCAAGCGTCCATCGTTGAAGGAGCTGCGCCGTGCGATGCGGGCTTATAAGATTTAAGTGACTCGGGTTATGTATGATGGGAGAGGAGACAAGTAGATGAGTCAGACCATTGCAGGACCAGATGGGCGCTTGCGCTGCCGCTGGTGCGGCGACATGCCGGAGATGATCGCCTATCACGATGTCGAGTGGGGCTTTCCCGTAGTCGATGATCGCAGATTATTCGAGAAGCTGTGCTTAGAGAGCTTCCAATCTGGACTGAGCTGGCGAACGATACTCACCAAGCGCGAGAACTTCCGCGCTGCGTTCGATCAATTTGATATCGACCGGATTGCGAGCTACACCGAGCAAGATGTGGCGAGACTGCTGCAGGATGAAGGGATTGTCCGCCATCGCGGCAAGATCGAAGCAGTCATCAACAATGCGCAGCGGGCGCAAGAGCTAGTGAAGCGGGAAGGCTCGCTTGCTGCATACTTCTGGCGCTACGAGCCTAATGAGTCACTGCTTGCGGAGCCGCAGACGGTATCGGTATCGGCAGAGTCAGAGAAGCTATCCAAGGACCTGAAGAAGCAAGGTTGGAAGTTCGTCGGACCGACAACGGTATATTCGTTCATGCAAGCGATGGGACTTATCAATGACCACGTGAGTGATTGTGTGACACGCAACCAAGTAGAGCAGGCGCGCGAGAGTTTCCAGCGACCTGTCGAATGACATAGCTGTGAGCAGAAACCGCCTCCTAGGTAATGTTGGGAGGTGGTTTTTTCGTTGTAACGTTTCTGAGAGTACCGATCCTATAACGGTCATGCGAAGTACCGATCTTATAACGGTCATGCTAGGAAAAATGCAAAAGTACAGCCTTTCAAACAAATCTATACGGTATGAGTTCGAAAACTGCAAAAATACATGTTTCTATCTAAAATTGGCTTAAATAAGGTTATTTCAGAAATAAAAGATGCACATTCGCAGGAATATCGAATAATTGACTCTGCAGCATAATCAAAGCCTGCACGATCGCAGGAATAAAAACAGAGAAGCCGGATAGCAGGGTAGAATGAAGACGCTAGCAGGTAGCTATACCAGCATGTCAAGCTACAATGAGATCCAGCACAAGTTTAGAAGAAAAACAACGGTTGACAGAAAAATCAGGATAAGATTATACTCAGTGGTGTAGATAATGATAATCATTATCAACATCGCTATGTTACTTATCCTATCAACTAGGGGGTGGAGAGTCAACCGAGAAGAATAGACAGCATTTGCAAGAGGCCGGCACGCAAGAGGAGTGCCGGTCTTTTTTGAAGAGAGGAGAAAGTGATTGTAGGATGCACTGAGATTATAGGAGAGGAGACATAGTACAAAGATGTCTAAGAAAAAATTAATTATTGAATACGCAGTCCGCAACGATAAGGATCAAGCGGTGATCTCCGAGTTCAACCATCAGGTGCTAACGGTACTCTCTCAAGTGCAGTTGAGCGAGCCGATCAAGATGTATTGGGTGAGTGAGGCTGAGGTGGATAGTCGGGCAGCAGCACAGGCAAGTGAGCTGCCGCTCAGCAAGAGACAGTGGGAAATCGCTGTGTTGCTCTGTAAGCACTATTCGGTGAAACGCATCGCGGACAGTCTCTACATTTCGGAGAATACGGTGAAGAAGCATATACAGAATATCAAAAAAACGCTGGAGATCGACGCTAGCGGTGCAGATTTTCTCTACCAGCTATACGAAAGGATGAGCTCTGCTTCAGAAGAAGTATGAAAATTATCTCTTCCGAGCATTTACGCCTGCGTGTGGACGGGTGTACGATTTGGATAGACAACAATGATAATCATTCTCATTATTGTCTACACCCGGAAGGAGGAGAAACATGCAGACGATCAGAGGGACAGCGTCGCCTATAACTTGTCAGCAGGTACATGAATCTGTGCGAAGCTGTGTGGGGAACACACCGCTCGTCCAGTTAAGCCGATTGTTTCCGCAGGTTGGGCTGGAGGTGTATGCCAAGCTGGAATATATGAATCCGGGGGGCAGCATGAAGGACCGCCCGGCGCGGCACATGATCGAGCAAGGTTGGAAGGAAGGGGATATTCGGTCAGGTACGCACATCATCGAAAGCACGTCGGGAAATTTGGGCATAGCATTAGCCACGATGGCCAAGCTGTATGGGCTAACGGTAACTTGCGTTGTCGATCCGAACGTTGCGCCTACGAATTTGCGCATGATGCAGCAGATGGGCGCGAATATTGAGATGGTGCAAGAGAAGGATGAGAATGGCGGTTATTTGCTCACCCGGGTTGCGAAGGTGCGTCAGTTGCTAGAACGTATTCCTGATAGCTATTGGATCAACCAATATGCCAATATGTACAATTGGCGAGCTTATTATGAAGGGACAGGAGGGGAATTAGTGAATACACTGGACCGGCTCGATTTGCTGGTAGCCGGTGTTAGTACTTCTGGGAGCATTATGGGAACGAGCCGCAGGCTAAAAGAGAAGTTTCCGCACTTGAAGGTAGTAGCGGTCGATGCAGTCGGATCCAGCTTGTTCGGCGCTACGAAGGGAACGCGCAAGCTTCCAGGGATCGGCGCTAGCCGTGTGCCGGAGCTGTTGCGGCGCGAAGAGATCGACCAAGTGATCTATGTGAATGATTGGGAGTCTGCGATGGGGTGCAGAGCGTTGCTGCATCATGAAGGGATCTTCGCCGGCGGGTCGTCCGGCTCTGTCATAGCGGCGATTCAAAAGCTAGTACCGGCACTGGATCAGAACAGCTCGATTGTGACCCTGCTGCCGGACCGCGGGGAGCGTTATTTGGACATGGTGTATGATGACGATTGGGTAGAGGCGTTGGAGGAGAAAGGAGCGGTAAACGTATGAACAATTCAATATTAAGTGTACAGTCGCAGTCAGCAGAGGAGTCCTCTCAAGCGGACACGCTGCTCTATCTGAGCCGCACTCATCTTGAGGAGCTGGGCGGCGGTCATTCCGCCATGTATGTGAAGGCGTTGGAGGAGGTGCTTGTCCTGCATGCCCGGCAGCAATTCGTGCAGCCGTTGAAACCTTATTTGCGCATGCAAGAAGAGGGCGGCCATATTGCCGACAGGATTATTGCTATGCCTGCTTATGTTGGCGGTGATTCGCCGATCGCGGGCATCAAGTGGATTGGCAGCAAGCATGACAATCCATCGCGGCGGGGCAAGGAACGGGCGAGCGGGGTAATTGTGTTGAACGATCCGGACAGCCATTATCCGGTTGCTGTAATAGAAGCAGGACTCATCAGCAGTATGCGCACTGCGGCAGTGACGGTAGCGGCGGCTAAAGTATTGGCGAAGCCGGGCTTTGCGCGCGTGACCAGCATTGGCTGCGGCCTGATAGCGGAGCGTCAGCTGCAGGCGATGCTTGAACATTTTCCATGCATGGAGGAGATCGTGCTGTACGATGTTCGGCAAGAGGCGGCTGAGCGCTTGCAGGAATGGCTGCACTCGAATTTCTCACATGTTCAAGTCTCGATCGTTCGCGATGTTGAAGAAGCGGTGCGTCGCGGGGAGGTCGTGATCACTTGCACGGTGGCAGACAAGCCGTACATTCCTTATGCATGGCTGTCCAAGGGAGCCTTCGTCAGCAACATCTCGATCATGGACTTGGAGAAGGATGTGTTCTTGCTAGCTGACAAGGTTGTTGTTGACGATTGGGATCAGGCGAATAGGGAGAAGAAGGTGCTGCACCAGCTTGTGCAGGAAGGAAGATTCTCCAAGGAACAACTGCATGCAGAGCTGGGGGCAATCATTGCCGGACAGAAGGAGGGGCGAACCAGCGAGGACGAAATCATTGTACTGAATCCGATGGGCATGGCAATCGAGGATATCGCATGCGCGCGCGAATTGTTTCAGCAAGCGCTGGAGCAAGGCGTAGGTACACGGCTCCCGCTATATGGATGAACGATCAATGGAGAGCGTGTACGGTGAAAAGGAGGAGAGGAGCAGCATGAATCGATTGGATCGCGCTCATGTCTCGGAGCGGCCGAATACGAGCTGGATGGAACGGGCGGAACAAGAAGCGGCAACGCGTATATTCAATTGTTATTTGCTCGAGACGGGCAGCGCGAAGGCTACCATCGACAGACGAGCGAGACAGTTGCGACTGGTGCTGGCTAATAGCGGGGTCTGTTTGTCCGGGGAACTGGAGCATGTGTCAGAGATGGGGCATCATGCCTATCGCTTCCCGTTGTACGAGGAACATTCAGGCAGTGACTCGCTTCGTCCGCTCTCCTGCAAGGAGGTTGTGACGCTGATTCTGCAAGAGCTGTGCGCTATGCACCCGGCTGCCGATGTGGCTGTACGCTGCGCACGCTTGCGCGAGCAAGTGGACAACAGCACTGCGCATATAGCAGCTTATTTGGCGCATGCTGCGCAGCCTCCGCGCCAGCATGACTTAGCGCTAGTTGTGGCGGAGCAGTCATTGCGATGCGGGCATCCGCTGCATCCGACGCCCAAGAGCGCGCAAGGGTTTGACGATCAGGCATTGCACACATATGCACCGGAGCTTGGCGCTTCCTTCCGGCTTCATTACTGGGCTGTGCACAGGGATGAATTAGCCGAGGAATGGCTAATGCTCGGGGAGCAAGACGCGCAGTTGTTGCCTGACGAGGCTAGGGTGACGGCAAGCCTGCTATTGGGTGATGCGGCGGACGATTATGCGCTGCTTCCTGTTCATCCGTGGCAGTCACAGTATTTGCAGAGGGAGAATACCGAAGTACGGCGTATGATCGGCGAGCAACGGTTCATTCCGCTCGGTGAGACCGGGCCGCTTGTATACCCGACATCTTCTGTGCGTACAGTATGGTCGCCGGAGCAAGGCTGCTTCGTGAAGCTGCCGCTGCATGTGCGAATCACGAATTACATTCGTGTGAACACACGGGAACAGATGGCGCGAACGATGGACGCTGCTCGCATATGCGCGGCATATCGGGATGAGCTGGAGACAGGACCATTGCGGCTGCTTATGGAGGTTGGATACCGCAGCGTGAACCGGGATAGCTTGTTCGCGGAACTGGCGGTTGTGTACCGGGAGAGCCCGTCTGCGCTCATAGAGCAGGGCGATAGCTGGTTTCCCGTAGCGAGCCTGCTGGAGTTCGATCCATGCAGCCGTGAACCGCTGTTAAGCCGCTGTATGTCCTCCTCCGTACGCAACAGGCCGCTGGATTGGATAACCCGATATGCACAGGTGTTCTTGATCCCGGTTCTGGACGTATTCGCAAGGCTAGGGATCAGCCTAGAGGCGCATGTCCAGAACAGCTTGATCAGACTTGATGAGGAAGGACTGCCGGTTCGTTGCCTGATCCGCGATCTCGAAGGGATCAGCATCGATCGCCGACTTGCAGCCGAACAAGGATGGATCGGTAACCTGCTCTCCGCAGACAGTCCGGTGCTGTATGGGCGGGAGGCTGCATTCGAGCGCTTGCTGTACTATGGCGTAACGAATCATATGGGACACGTCATCGCGACCGTTGCCCGCCAGTCGCACGTAGCGGAACGAACGTTGTGGCAACAGGTGCGGCATGTGCTTGCTGCGGAAGCGGCTCAGCATGCACCGTTCCACGCTGTGGTGAGTGCATTGCTGGAGCGGGAAGCGCTGCCCGCCAAAGCTAACTTGACGAGTCAGTTGCTGGAGCGGGGGGAGACGCCCGTTTATATAGCTGTGCCTAATTTGCTCTGTGAAAGGGAGCATGTCTGAGCGCGTGCATGGAAGGACTTATAGCGGGGCGAAGCGAAGTGGCGTTAGGTGGATGCGTCTGCATCTACAATGCCCGCAATGAGTGTGGCATGCGCTACCCTTGATCCGTCAGCTGTGCTGATGCGGTCAAGGGTTTTTGGTGTGCGCCTCGCATGGCACGTAAGTTGCGCTAAGCTGCACGAAGTTGCTCTAAGTTGCTCTAAGTTGCTCTAAGTTGCTCTAGTTGCGCTAAGCTGCACTAAGTTGCTCTAACGGAAGTGAGAAGCGCTTAACTGCCCCAATGCGCTCATTTGCGATTGTAACGGAAATCCAAGGTGCTTATTGAGCGAAAACAAGCATTTTTTGCCCCGATTCCTGCTATAAAGGTCTGTCATTTCCGTAAGCGTGCAAATGTTCACCAAATCAGCGTGTAAGGGTTCCGTATTTCCATAAGAGCTGGAGCGATGCAGTACCTGTTGTCGATTGCGCGAATGCAGGGCCGAAGCTGTCCATAGACTTGCAAGCGTGGTATGTGGATCAGCGGCGATGCGTAGGAAGGAGGAACTAGTCGCGTACCATTCCGGCAATCGTCTGATAAATTCCCTTGACAAGATCATAAAAAGTGGGCTATAGTATAAATCGTAAACATTACGATTAATAAAAATCAGACAGCAATATTTGTTAAGAAAGGCAGGTACGTATATGGCAGAAGAGACTCGAACCATTCCCGTTACTGTGCTTAGCGGTTATTTGGGTTCAGGCAAGACGACGCTGTTGAATCATATTTTGCATAATCGCCAAGGGTTGAAGGTGGCGGTGATCGTCAATGACATGAGCGAGGTGAATATTGACGCCGCATTGGTGAAGCAGGAAGCGCATCTGTCCCGTACGGAGGAGCAGCTTGTGGAGCTGTCGAACGGGTGCATCTGCTGCACACTGCGGGACGATCTCTTGAAGGAGATCGAGCATCTCGCCGAAGAAGGGCGATTTGACTACATTCTGATCGAGTCGACGGGCATCAGCGAGCCTGTGCCGGTGGCACAGACATTCTCCTATATTGACGAGGAGACGGGTATTGATCTGTCCAAGTATGCGAAGCTGGATTGCATGGTTACGGTCGTTGATGCTTATCGGTTTTGGCACGACTTCGCATCAGGTGAGAGCTTGCTGGACCGCCAGCAGTCCGCAGGAGAGGACGATACGCGAGAAGTAGTCGATTTGCTTATCGATCAGATTGAATTCTGCAACGTGCTTGTCCTCAACAAGTGCGACTTAGTCGGCGAGGATGAGCTCGACAAGCTGGAGGCAGTCATGCGCAAGCTGCAGCCGACAGCAAGCATCATCCGTGCTGTGAACGGTCAGGTGCCGTTGGATGCGATTATGCACACGGGTCTGTTCGACTTCGAGCAGGCGAGCCAGTCGCCGGGATGGATGCAGGAGCTGCAGCAGCCTGAGCATCAACCAGAAACCGAAGAATATGGCATCAGCTCCTTCGTCTTTCGCAGGAGAAGACCATTCCATCCGGCACGATTGCTTGCATTCTTGGAGGATTGGCCAGAGGAAGTTGTGCGCGCCAAGGGCATGCTCTGGGTCGCGACGCGCAATGAGCTCGCCGGAATGCTGAGCCAGGCTGGTCCGTCGATCCAACTCGGAGCATCAGGCTACTGGCTGGTCAGCTTGCCGGAGGAAGAACAAGAGCAGCTGCGTCAGGAAGAACCGGAATGGTTCGCAACCTGGGATGCCAACTGGGGAGATCGTCTGAATGAGCTGGTGATGATCGGTGTGGATATGAATCGGCCAACGATAGAGCAGGCGCTGGAGGAATGTTTGCTGACCGAGGAGGAAATGGCGATGGACTGGACACGATTCGTTGACCCGCTGCCGGATTGGCTGACTGCTGAGGCACAGGAGGCGGAAGTTTCATAGAGCTGATGAACAGTGCCGGATGAATCAAGTATGAAATACGGGATGAGCACCACAATTCAATAAGGATAGAAGGTCATGATTGGATCAAGCGTGGCAGCTGATCTTTTTTTTAACAAGTATAAATCGTAATTTTTACTAATAAACAACAAAGGGAGAGGTGAGGCTAGGTCGGGAAGCTGTCAAGGTATAGCCTAGCAGAGTAATCAACATAGATAAAGCGTACACGAAGCATTAAACATACAAATGATTCGGGAGGTTTATCATGGCACATCTGCTTATGATCGAAAGTTGGGTTGGTGCGAGCGGCAATCTGCTGCCGCCACTATTACAATCATTGGGACATACGTATACGTTCGTCACGCGTAAGCTGGAGCATTACCAGAGCGCACACAGCGCGGAGCAGCATCCGGTCGTGCGATATGCCGATCAGGTGTTAGTTACGGAAACGAACGATACAGACGGTTTGATCACCTATTTGCGTGAATATTCTTTCGACGGCGTCATTACCGTCTGCGATTACTACATAGACACCGTCCGTGCGGTGGCGAAGGCATTCGCGCTTCCTTGCCCGTTCCCGGCGGAAGTCGCTACGGTTCGACACAAGCATCACATGCGGCAGGCATTGGATCGCGCAGGGCTCGCGAACCCCGAGTATCGGCTGGCGCGCCAGTGGGAGGAGGTGCGGCAAGCTGCGTCGGAGATCGGCTATCCGCTCGTGTTCAAGCCGGTTGATCTGGCATCGAGCGCATATGTCAGTCTAATTCAGAACGACCAGGAATTGCAGGAAGCGTATCAGGCGCTGGAGGCGTTCCCACGCAACTTCCGCGATCAGGCGAGAGATTGCACCTACTTGCTAGAAGCGTACATGCAAGGGGGCGAGATCAGTGTCGAGAGTGTCTCCTTCCAAGGCGAGACTACGATTCTCGGCATGACCGACAAGTCGGTAACCGGCACCCCTTTTTTCATTGAAAATGGTCATATGTTCCCGGCTAAGCTGAGCGATGAGACACAAGCCGCCGTACTGGCGTATGTGCAGGACGCGCTGCAAGCTGTAGGCTTCGATCACGGCATTGCCCATACGGAAGTGAAGCTGACTCCTGCAGGCCCGCGGCTTGTCGAGATTAATCCACGAACGGCGGGCAACTACATCGTGGAACTGATCGAGCGAGTAAGCGGCATTGATCTGCTCGAAGCATTCGTCGAGCTTTCGTTCGGACGCAAGCCTGCGGTCACTGCCAAGGACACCGGAATCGCGAGTGCGGCAGTCATGTTCCTCGTTCCGCCACAGAGCGGTACGCTCACCAAGCTGGAAGGTGTAGATACGCTGCAATCCGATCCGCATGTTGTGCGGTACAAGATTGAGCATTACGAAGGCCGATCGATTGCCAGACCGATCGACAACGCTTGCTATCTGGGGCACATCGTCACCCAAGATGAAGAGGGGCTGGAAGCGAGAGTCTATGCAGAAACGGCGCTCCAGCGCTTGCAGTTGGTATTCGCGTCAAGCGAGGAAGTCGTATGACTATGACACGTGTGCAGGGGCTGACGCTTACAAGCGTTGCCGCAATGCGCGATGCGATTATGGCGGGGCGGCTGGTCCCGATACGGCATCGCTTGTAGCTACTGGAGCGGCCTCCATCTACCAGACGACCCAGTTCCCTTCCTCACAGACGAAGTATCACAACTTGCAGACATGGCGCAGATCGGACCCTCGCAGAAGGTCGCGCTGATCGGAGTTGTCAATCCATTAGTGGAGGCAATTCGCCAGCGCGGAGGTGTCTGTCTGCCCTGCGACTTGCAGATGAAGGAGATCGCATGGGGCGATCCGGTCGAACCGGATATGCACAAAGTACTTGCACAAGCGGATAGCGTCATCTGCACAGGGATGACACTCAGCAATGGGACGTTCGATGCGATACTGGCAGCCGTTCCCCTTCACGCAGTTCAGCGCAGGCCCTTCTCTCCTCTATCGGTACACAAGCAGGAAGGAGGACCAGCATGCAGATCAAGTGGGACTCAGAACTTCCTACACACGAATCCTTCCCTATATGTGGCGTTTAACGGTGAGCATGACGAGAGCATGGATGCGATTGTGCATGCATTTTCTCCGATCACGCACCAGATCAGCTTAGAAACTGCAATCATACATCCTTTTATACTGAAAAGGGCTAAATACAGTCATTTCATAGTTTAAGAGATGCAGATTAGCAGCAATTTCGAGAAGATATCACTTCAACAGTATGAAAGCCTGCACAATCGCAGGAATGCCAGTCTAACGACCGCCAAGACAGTGCAATCTTCCTGCGCTTAATGGCGGGAGCGTGCAGCAGGTGAAGGCGTATTCCTTCATCATTCGACTCAACCGTTCACAGAGCTACCCTACTATTCAATCTATCGTTCCATGTAAATAGACGGAGGTCATCAAGATGAGAAGAAGTGGATTCATTGTGATACTAGCAGGAATGTTAATCATGGCGGCGTGCAGCAGCAATACGGGCGCACCTGCTGCCGATACGGACAATGCACAAGCACAAGAGCAAGCAGAGGAACTAGTCATTGCTGATCAGCAAATTGCCGCAAGTCTCGATCCTGTCGAGCCGCTGACAACGAGCTATCTGGTCAGTGTCGGAGCAGCGGAAACGCTGTTCAAAGTGAATGCAGATGGGGAAGTGGATGCTGCGCTCGCAGCCAGTGCGCGGGAGCTCGATCCGAATCGATGGGAGATCACGCTGCGGGAAGAGGCTCGCTTCTGGAGCGGTAAGGCGATTGACGCAGATGCGGTTATTGCTTCACTGGAACGGTCCAGGGAGCTGGATTTGCAAGCACAGCCGTTCTTAGACGGGCTGCGATTAGAGAAGTCGGACGACTACACGATTCATGTTCATACCGAGCGTAGCCATGTACCGGTACCGCTCAATCTGTCCTACTACCAGACAGCGATTCACAATGCGGAAGCTGAGCATGATGCAGTGGAATCTATGGATTTAACCGGCATGTATCAAGTGATCGAGTTCGTCCCTAAGCAAAAGATGGTATTAGCCGCATATGAGGATTATTGGGGAACGAAGCCGACGATTGAACGGATTCTTCATGAAGAAATCAGCGACGAGCAGACGAGAATGCTTTCGGTGTTAAGCGGCCGGAGTCATATTGCGCTGAAGGTTCCTGTCACTAGCTTGGCCCAGTTCCAAGACAGCGATACAGCGGAAGTCGTTGCTTCACAAGCCGCGAATACACAGACGATTTACTTCAACTTGGCAAGACCGCAATTGGCCGATGAGCGCGTGCGACAGGCACTGTCCTGGGCAATCGACCGCGAAGAGCTGATCATTCTGGCTGCAGAAGGGCAGAGTGTGCCGGTCACGACTTGGCTCGGCTCGAATCCGGCTTATGCCGAAGCGAGCGATAGCGTCTATCCTTCATTCAGCAACGAGACGGCTGAACAATTGTTGGATGAAGCAGGCTGGCAGCTGGCCGATGACGGCATTCGTTACAAGGACGGTCTTCCCTTGAGCGTGCGTCTCATGACATGGGGAGGCGACAAGGCACTTGGCGAAGCGCTGCAGAGCCAATGGTCCCGCGTCGGTATCAACGCCGAAGTGCGGCATGGCGACTATAGTCTGATCCAGACAGCGCGGGAAACCGGAGACTGGGACGCATCGATCGAGGCGTGGAGTACGTTCGGCGATCCTTACACGCTGCTGTCCGGACAATATGCGCCAGGGAGCAGCGCGAATTATGGAGGCTACGACGATGCCCAGACGAACGAGTGGCTCGCACAGCTGGCGGAATCCGCTGATCCGGCTGAACAGCGTGAATGGGCGCTGAAGATCAATGAGCGAGTGGCACAGCAGGCGCCGGTCATTAGCTTGTTCCCCCGTCCGCAGCTGACGGCAGTTAGCACGAAGCTTCAAGGATTCGAACAGCACTTCAGACAGTTCGAGAACATCGTGAAGGCTAACATGCGATGGGAAGCTGAATAGAGGAAGCATGATAGTGGCTGTATTGCTGCGAAAGCTAATGGAAGCTCTCCTGACACTTATATGTGCGACAGTGATCCTCTTCATGCTCATTCGCCTTGCGCCTGGTGATCCGGCTGTGCTGCTGCTTGGTCAGCCATCCGAAGTGGCTGCGATGCATACGGAAGTCTATGAGCAGAAGGCAGCCGAGCTGCGTGAGCAGTGGGGACTCGACCAGCCAATGGCTATCCAATATGTCAGCTGGCTCGGTCGGCTCGTTCAGCTGGATTTGGGCACCTCCTTGCACACCGGCCGTGCGGTAAGCGCTGAATTGGCGGAGAGACTACCCGCGACGCTGCAGCTTACCGCAGCCGCACTTGCTGTCCAGCTGCTGCTTGGCTTTTGGTTAGGCATTGTTTCCGCGCTGAAGGCGGGGACATTCAGCGATCAGCTCATCCGCCTCGCTTGTGTGACGCTTGCCTCCACACCTGCTTTTGTAACAGGGCTTTGTGCGCTGCTGCTGTTCGCTGTCACGCTCGGTGCTTATGAGATTAGCAGCGAAGCGAGCTGGTCCCGGCTATGGCTGCCAGCCTTGACGATGGGTCTTGCCAGCATGCCGCAATTCGCGCGAATGGTGAGGGCGAATATGCTCGCGGAATTGGGTCAGACGTATGTGCTTGCAGCGCTATCCAGAGGGCTGGCCCGCAGGAGGGTCATTGGGCAGGCAAGCCGCAATGCGCTGTTGCCGCTCGTTACTGTGACGGCCTTGTCGGCCGCCACCTTCGCCAGCGGCGCGGTAGTCATCGAGAGTCTATTCGCTTGGCCGGGTATTGGCAAGTATGCGCTGGACAGCATTTTGCGCAAGGATTATCCCGTCATACAAGGCTATGCGTTCGTCATGGTGACGCTCGTCATCTTGATCCATCTGTGTGTGGATGTGCTCTATGCGTATATCGATCCGCGTCTGCAACGCAAGCGCAGACAGGTGACTAGGGGAGTGAATGAACATGCATAGCACCCGTCGATCTGTCAGTCTGATCGCAGGCACTGTGCTGCTTGGCTTGTTGGCTGTCCTGATCGCGGGAGCTCATTGGATTTCCCCTTATGATCCGGTACAGCAGCATGCCGCTGAGCGGCTGGAGAAGCCGAGCGCCCAGCATCCGTTCGGGACCGATCGCTTCGGTCGGGATTTGCTGGCCCGTACTTTGCACGGCGGACAGATAACCTTGCTGTCAGCTATGGCTGCGCTTAGCGGAGCGCTGGCGATCGGTTTAGCGGTCGGCTTGGCGGCTGGCATGTTCCATAACTCACTGCTCGATCGCCTGTTCATGCGGATGATCGATGTGCTGCTTGCCTTCCCCTTCATGGTGTTGGCGATGGTCGTCGCCGCCTTGTTCGGCACAAGCTTGTTCCACCTGCTGCTTGCCGTCATCGCCGTCGGCTGGGTAACATTCGCACGGCTAGCCCGCAGTGTCGTGTTGCAAGCCCGCAACGAGACATCGTTCGCTGCAGCGCGAGTGCTTGGAGCATCGAATAGAACACTTATATTAAGGGAGCTTGCGCCTAAAGCCTTAAGCCCGGTGTTAATTCTAGCCACATTCGAGCTAGGGAGCCTGATCCTGTCGATTGCCGCCTTATCCTTTCTCGGCTTGGGTGCGCAGCCGCCGACCCCGGAATGGGGCAGTATGCTGGCCGACGGGCGAGAGTACGTGCTGCAGTCGCCGCATATTATGTTCGGTCCAGCACTGTTTATAATGTTGAGCGTACTGGCCTTCAATCTGATTGGTGAAGGCTTGCGCGATCGTCTCGATCCATATGAGAAACCACAATTATAAGGAGGCCATGCTTATGCATGCAGCTAGCGAAGCGATTCTCATCGTGGAGCAATTGCAGGTGAGCTATCGCAGCAAGGAGCAAGCCCGCCCCATTCTGCACGGCTTGAACCTGACTCTGCACCAAGGGGAGACGGTGTGCTTGCTAGGGGAAAGCGGATCGGGCAAATCGACACTGGCGAAGGCGATTACCGGGCTGCTGCCTCCTTCCGCACAAGTCGGCAGCGGTTCACTAGCGCTTGCTGGCGGGATCGCTGTGGATCTGGCTGATGACAACGGTAGTGGCAGCATCCCTTGGCAACGTATTCGCGGCACAGAGCTTGCGCTGCTGTTCCAGGATGCGCGCCAGGCGTTGAATCCAGTGATGACAATCGGTCAGCACTTCAAGGAGACGCTGTTGGATCATCGCAAGGCCAAGCCGGACGAGGTGGAGTCGATCAGTTGTCGCTTGCTGCGCAAGCTTGGCTTCACTGATCCGCTCGTTCTGTTGTCTAGCTATCCGTTCCAGCTAAGCGGCGGCATGTGTCAGCGAATATGTCTGGCGATTGCGCTCTGTCTGGAGCCGAAGGTGCTGATCGCCGATGAACCGACTTCTGCGCTCGATACGGTGAGCCAGCGGGAGGTGCTGAGCCTGATTAGGGCGATGCAGCTAGACCTTGGGCTGACAGTGCTGCTGATCACACATGATCTGGCGGTTGCACGCGCCGTCAGCGACAGGGTAATTGTATTGGATCAAGGCAGGCTGGTGGAACAAGGCAGCGTACAACGCGTCTTCTCACAGCCGAAGGCGCTCTTCACCCGGCAGCTACTCGCCTACCGATCGCAAGTTTCTGCCCCGGCCAAGCTGCGCAGCACGAGGAAGTCAAGTGCGTGCTTGCTGGAGGTGCGCCGCCTGCATAAGTCGTATGATGCGAATCAGCCGATTGTGCGCGATGCCAGCTTAACGCTTGACGAGCAGGAAATTGTCGGCGTGCTCGGTCAGAGCGGCTGTGGCAAGTCGACACTTGCCCGCTGTATCGCCGGGCTGGAGACGCCGAATGCAGGTAGCATCCTGCTGCGCGGGACAGATATTAGCGGCTTGCAGGGCAAGGCTAGACGTGAGATATGCAGGCGTATCCAGATGGTGTTCCAGGACGCGCGGGCCAGTCTTCATCCCGGTCGAACCGCTCAACAGCTTGTGCAAGAGCCGCTTCAGTACTTGCGTATTGGCAACAAGCAGGAGCGGATAGCGCTCGCAAGCCACTATTTGCAGGAAGTAGGCATCGAGGGCGAAGCGCAGTATCGCAAGCCGCCTCAATTAAGCACAGGTCAATGCCAGCGCATAGCCATAGCCAGAGCATTAGTATTAAAGCCGGAGGTACTCATTTGTGATGAGGCGGTATCGGCCCTTGATGTGCGCATACAAGCTCAGATTCTTAAGCTGCTGAAGCGTCTGCACAAGCAGTATCGCTTTTCCATCTTAATGATATCCCATGATGTAAGTGTTCTCCGTTCTTTTTGCCACCATATAGCCGTTATGAGCGACGGACGCTTTCAGGAAGGCAAGCAAGCTAGTGTTCGGCTGCACGAGAGCAGCCAGCCACACACCCAATTGCTGCTGCGATGTGCAGGTGATTTGGAGGAAGTACGCATATAAAAGGAGGAGTGGTTAAAGATGGCGGTCAGTATTTTGGAGACGATCGTCAATACGCCACTCATCACGATTCCGAACAGCAACCGTAAGAATGAAGGTCAGGTGTTGTTCAAATACGAGATTTGTTCGATCGTCTGGAGGTGCCGGCAAGCACCTTGCAGATGAATGCTAACCTGCATGCTGGTTCCTATCCATATCCCCCCCTCGTCTCTGTATATCGACTGAAATGAGAATCTGATTCACTGATTGACCCATTTCGCCATGAAGTGAATGCATACCGGAGGTTGTTCGCCGTTGTCTACTAATCGCGCCACGTCGTGGCCTATGGTGCGCCTATATGCACTTGCTTTTCTATTCTTCAGCGCTAATTCTATCCTGACTGTCATCATCCCGATCCGAAGCGAAGGAATGGGAGCCAGTAATACGATGATCGGCTTGATTATGGGGACTTACATGCTGACCTGCATGCTGTTTCGACCCTGGGCAGGCTATTTCGTACACAAGTATGGACCTAACAAGGTGCTGCGCGTGCTGCTGGTCATCCATGTAGCGGCATTATTGCTCTATCCGTTTGTCGGTTTTGAGGGCTTCTTCGCAGCACGTTTGATGCAGGGCGTGGCAACTGCCTTCTTCTCCATGGCGCTGCAGATCGGGATTATCGATGCATTGTCCGACGAAGAGCGCTCGCAGGGCGTATCCTTGTATTCCCTCTTCACTTATATGCCGTCGATAGCCGGACCGCTCATCGCCTTCGGCATCTGGGAATGGGGCGAGATGAACGCCTTCACGGCTGCCATGATCGCGATTGCCGTCATGACAGGCTTGTTCGGGGCGAGCACCTCGATGCAGCAGCCGTCGAAGGAGCAGCCAGTAGAGCAGTCGGACTCAGGCGAGAAGGGAAATCGCTGGAGGGGCTGGGGGCGCATGCTAACGCAGCCGGAGCTAGTCGTGTGCAGCACACTGATGCTGTCCGCCTCAGTCGTATTCGGCGCTGTCACCGTGTTCATCCCGCTTTACGCCAGCCAAGTGCTGCACGGCAATGCAGGCGTCTACCTAATGATGCAGGCAGGTGTCATCGTACTAGCCCGATACCTGCTGCGCAAGCGCGTACCTTCTGATGGCCTATGGCGGCCTCGTTATGTTGCAGGTATCCTGCTGCTGGCAGCAACCGCAGCATTGCTGCTCTCTGTATCCACCTCGGTCGGCCTGCCTGCCCTGTATGTGTCTGCGGTGCTCATGGGGATCGCGCAGGCGCTGCTGTATCCGACCCTCATGACCTTCCTGACGTTCGTGCTGCCATCGTCTTCCCGCAATGTCCTGATCGGCTTGTTCATTGCCTCGGCCGATCTGGGTATTTCGCTTGGCGGGGTGGCGATGGGTCCGCTTGCGGACAGCCTGTCCTATGCAGGGATGTATGCGGTATGCTCCGGCTTAGCCGTTACGATGGCCGGTCTGGCTGCCCTGTACCGTAGGCGACTAGTTAAGCCAGGTTCAGATCATACCATGGGGGGATCGGCGTGAACGTTAGCGTTCATGCCGATCCTATTCGAACATTCCTGCGATACGAGTCAATTTCATAATTACAACTTGTACAGCAAGATGAAATTGACTCAATTGTGCAGGCTTTTCCGCTCAAACTGACTTTGTAGTGACGATTGCCTGCGATTATACATCCTTCTGAAGCACAGACCGCCTGAACGAGCGAATTTCCGAATGCAAAGCTGCACATACGCAGGCATTTCGGGAAATCGCTCTTCTGCGTGCTCCAAAGCTGCACATTCGCAGGTATTCGAGCTTACAAAGAATGTTGCGCAAGGGAACTGGAGTCAGGTAGCGTTCATGCCGATCCTATTCGAACATTCCTGCGATCCTGCAGGCTTTTCCACCCAAGTTGCTCCTGAAGTAGCGAATGCCAGCGACTATACATCCTTATGAAGCACAGACCGCCTGAACGGGCGAATTTCCGAATGCAAAAATGCACATTCGCAGGCATTTCGGGAAATCGCTCTTCTGCATGCTCCAAAGCTGCACATTCGCAGGCATTTCGGAAAATCGCCCATTCTACGTGCTCCAAGGCTGCATATATGCAGATACTTCTTGCATACAACAGAGCCTGCACTTTATATGCTGTATAACGATCTTTCACACGGATGCGATATTATGTTCAGCATCAACCCCCATGTGATTTGAATTTTCTGACTGTTTAATCTGCGCTTGCTGCGATACAATGAAGTGGAACGTGCTGAGAGGAGGAGAGTGATAAGCGAACCTGCAATGATGAAATGGACTCATGAAGCACGATTCTGTATCTAGGATGGTAAGTAAAGGAGGAAGCAAAGTGAAAGCATTGGTTAGACCGCACGGAAGCGAGGACCGATATAGCTCTGCTCTGGATGTGCGTGAGACGGAAATCGCGATCAAGGATGTGAAGGATTTCTTCGAGCGCGAGCTCGGCAGCAGATTGAATCTGACGCGTGTCACCTCGCCCTTATTCGTACAGGCGGATACAGGGGTGAATGACAATTTGAATGGGACGGAGCGTCCTGTCGCCTTCGATGCGCAGAATGTGAACAGCTGTACGTTGGAGGTAGTTCATTCCCTTGCCAAGTGGAAGCGGCAGGCGTTGCAGCGTTACGGATTCGCACCCGGGGAAGGGCTGTATACGGACATGAATGCCATTCGCAGAGATGAGACCTTGGATGCGACGCATTCGATCTACGTGGATCAGTGGGATTGGGAGAAGGTCATCCGCAAGGAGGAGCGTCATGAAGACACTTTACGGGACACAGTTCAACAGATCTATGCGGTATTAAAAGAAACGGAACGTGTCGTAAATGAGAAGTACAGCTGTTTCCAGTCAAAGTTGCCCGAAGACATTGTCTTCATCAGCTCGCAGCAGCTGGAAGACACTTATCCAGAGCTGACATCTGGGCAACGGGAGCGAATCGTTGCTGAGAAGCATGGTGCGGTATTCGTCGAGCAGATCGGCGGCGTGCTGAAATCTGGCATGCGTCATGACGGTCGTTCGCCGGACTATGATGATTGGCGCTTGAATGGGGATATAATCGTATGGAATCCGGTGCTTCAGGACGCATTCGAGCTGTCATCCATGGGCATTCGTGTAGATGAAGAGAGCTTACTGCAGCAGTTGGAGGAAGCGGACTGTCTGGAGCGGATGAAGCTGGACTTCCACCAGAAGCTGTTAAACCGTGAGCTGCCATATACGTTGGGCGGCGGAATAGGACAGTCCAGACTGTGTATGTTCTTCTTAGAGAAAGCGCATATTGGCGAAGTCCAGGCTTCTGTATGGCCGCACGATGTAGTAGAGGCGTGCCGGGAAGCGAATATAGACTTGCTGTAGAAGCTTGGCGGACAAGTGCGAAGAACAGCTTGTCAGCTCTTACTTGCGGTGCAGGGACGGGGATATTCCCAAATGACGACGAAACCAGTATACTGTATTGGAAAAGCGCCTTTGCGGCGCTTTTTGCTATGTTAGGCACATAGGCGAATTAGATACATAAATAGAGCTGCGAGGAGTCAGAGAGCGACATGGCATTATGGGGAACGATTGTGAATACAGTAGCAATACTAGTAGGTGGTCTGCTTGGGAGCTTGCTGCCGCACGTGCCTGACGGTGTCCGGCGAACGATTATCCAAGGGTTGGGACTTGCTATTCTCGTCTTGGGCATAACGATGGCGCTGGAAACGACGAACATATTGACGGTCATTACTAGTCTTGTAATCGGCGGATTGCTAGGCGAATGGATGCGGCTGGAGGAGCGGCTGCTTCGGCTTGGCGCTTGGTTGGAACGTACTGTACAACGTTATGCCAAGACCGGACAAGGGAAGGGCAGCATTGCCGAAGGCTTCGTAACGACCACACTGGTGTACTGCATCGGCGCGATGGCGATATTGGGTGCGCTCGATGGCGGACTGCGGGATGACCATACGATCCTGTATACGAAATCGATGCTCGATGGTGTGTCTGCTGTTATATTCGCATCTACTTTGGGAATTGGCGTTATTTTCTCATCGATTCCGGTCTTTCTCTATCAAGGCAGCATTGCGTTGGCAGCGAGCTTTATTTACATGTTCGTGACGGAGGCACAGATGCTCTGGGTCATTGCAGAGGTGACAGCGGTCGGCGGGGTACTCATTGTTGGCATCGGTTTGAATATTTTGGAGATCAAAAAAATCAACGTAGCCAATCTGCTGCCCTCTCTGCTGATCGCAGTTGTGATCGTCTCGGTCATGCAGCATTGGAACGGGTGGTAAGTGCTCATTCCCTTTTACTCGCGAACACGTACCGGTATATAGTGGTCTGCCGCTCTTGATTTCGGCATGCGCAGCTCCAAGATTCCGTCTCGTAAGATAGCCGAAGCTTTGCCTGGCTCGACAGGCTTCGTCAGCGGTATGACCTGTGGCTTATCACCTGCGAATTGAACTTGAACTTGATGCGGACTCACAGCGGTATCGATTTGATCGCGCGTCACATCTGCCGGAACAGGGATGCGGACGATAAGGCTTCGATGCGTTTCGAACGAACGATAGTTATGACTGCTCCCGCGGGCAAAGGGCATCCAAGCGGAGGATATGCCAGCGTTCAGAGCTTCTGACAGATTGTCTGCGTTCAGCTTGTGCATGAAGTCGCTTACCCAGGAAGGGCTCTGCGTCCGATTCCATGCAGGCAAGTCCTTAGGCAACGACGGCAATTGCTGGAGCATCGCGGATTCGAATGCTTGCCAATCGAAGGGCTCTGCGGATTTGTTCGGCATCCGTTCACATTCCTTTCCTTACTATTCATTATAGTGTATGTACATAGGCGAAGAGGGTTCCTCCAGAACACCGCCTCTGACTAGACATTCGCGGAACATGTGGCTGGGCGCTTCATATACTGAAGCAAGAGGCAAGCGGAAAGGAAGGATCGATCATGCCGTCCATCGTGGGCAATGTCAAAATCGTCAGCGTCGGTTCAAGCGCGATCGTTCAGTTTGGCGACGCTCTGGTTCTGGCACCGAGAAGCGCGACCAAGACGTTCGCAGGATCGGGTTCATTCATTACAGGGGATCTTCCCGTAACGAATAACGGCTTGAGCAATACGCTCGTGAATGATCCCGATGCTATCGATACTTCTGTGGCCAAAGGGGCTGGTATTGGATAACATGAATATTTACCAGAACATTACCATTCATCATATGCGCGTGGACGGGGTCAGCAATTCCTCAGTGCTGCAGATCGGAACAGCGGGTTCGGTGCGAGCACTTGCTAATCTCTACAATACAGGAGGATTTACAGAACCTGCTCCGCTGCCAGCCGAGCAGGCTGCTGAAACTCCTTGGGTACCTTTCGCCCCGCCAACATGAAGGACATGAGAAGGGAGAAGCTTCCACAGTACGTCTGAGTGAGGTCAGCCGCGCCCCCTCATTTTGCCGACATGAATATGCAACTCGCTCCATACAATGTAGGTAAGATGCCGGAGGGGGCGATGCAGGATGTATGGCCCGAATATGCTGCAGACGCTATTGCAGCTTACGCAACAGATGTATCACGCGCTGTGCTTGCAGCATGAGCAGCTGCAGCGAATGGAAGCAGAGCTGCATGCGATCCGCGAGCAGGTAGCCAAGCAAGAGTCGCTTCCTAGCACACATGTAGACAAGATAGAGTACAATTTCGAACAGTTGAAGGTCGATACATTGGATGGCACGCTTGTCATCGGGATTAGTCCGAACGAGTCTGGCAATGTTGTCCAATGGGCAGCCCAGCATCAGAGTGGAGAGGATGCTGTAATTGGTACAGCCTCTGCTCAGACCTCGGAGGATGAGGGAACGGAGTCGAACATTCACGACAGGATGGAAGCATATATTCGTGACAGCGTGCCGGAGATGCTAGCGCAAGTGAGTGAACAAGCGGGCATCGCATTGTCGGAGGACGACAAGCAGGCGGTCGTGGAGGATATGGTGCGTCAGATGGACGGTCGCATCGCGCTTTATATGCAAAATATAGGGAACCAGGGTGGAATCTCCGCGGATTCCACCGCTGATGAACTTGTGCAAGCGTTGCAGAACGATATTCATGCGGCCATTCATACCTATATAGAGCATTTCAGAGAGGAGCGAGGGCGAGATGGCTGATCAAGGATTGCATGTCGTCAACAAGGGTCTTCAAGTAGGCAATATTCGCATCGTTGGTGTATCGAGCTCATCAGTCGTGCTGATCGGCGACACACGTACGATCCAATGTGCTTCGATGTTCGATACACCGCCGGAATCATTAATTGTTGGGCCGCTCGTGCCGTTCGCTGGCGAGACATCAAGATGAGCAGTGTGCGTTTATCTCGGGTAGGCAGTGTGAAGGTGGTTTCGCAGTCCAATTCTTCTGTTTGCTTGTTTGGAGACAGCGCTGCGATCAACCCGCGTTCCGATGTGTTTGCCGTACAACGCGAACAGTCCCGTTACCTAGGCAATGAAGGGGAACTGGAGCAGTTCCAAATTTTCCAGCAATCCTTGCCCAAGCTAGCAGTTCAACCGCCGCCTTTTCCAGTGCGTATTCGAAATGACAGTCCCTACATTGATGCGCGGAGTATCCATATACTCGGCATGTCAGCCTCAGCTGTTCTGCATGTAGGCAGTACGGGCAGTATTGACGCAGAGACGCGGATCAAGCACGTTCGGCAGCTGCTCTCGATCAAGGAGAAGCCAGACGAGGAAGAGCGTTAAGGGCATGGCAGTCGCCAGTTGCGCTGTGACAATAGCTATCCATCTTCTGGGAAATAACCGATCCCTGTGCTAGTTGCACCAGAGAAGCGGTGTGTGTGGCGAGGGATTGTGAGCACCGTTTCGTAATAGCCTTCTTGAAATTGGAACGGTTCGTCATCCACCTCCAGCTTTACCCAATGATAATGGGCACCGTTGTCCAGCGGGATCGCTGGACCTGTGTCACCGAGAAAGCGGTGGAAGTGATTAGCGTCGAGATTTGTGGTGCCCTGGAAGCTATGGACGTGCCCATCTGTGGCGTTGCCGTTCGCCGCATACACGAAGAATGTCGACCGGTGCATATGGCCAAGAGCTTCAGAAGTGATAGCAGGGAAAAAATAATGAGCATGAGGCGGAGCAGCGGGATATCGGCTCATGAACATGGACTCCTTCCTGCGCATAGGCTATAGCATATGTATTATGTATGACCGGTCATTGGATCGTATGCGGGAAGTAATAGGCGAGGCAAGATACGTGCGGTTACAATTGTGCAGCCAAGCGCATGCAGCGTGAAGGAGGAAGAGCGATGATTGTGATTAGGGGAGAGGACCCGACTGCCTTGCAGTACATGGCTCTGTCGGAGTTAGAACGGTCTGTGTTTCGCGCTAAGCAGAACAGTCCGGTTACGTACCGATACGAATCGCGGGATGCCTTGCAGTTCGAGCTGGCAATGCGAAGCCAGATTGTGACGGCCGCCGTAGCATTGAATGAGAGCGGCGCCGCCTTCGAGACGTTCGCGGACTCCTATTGCAACGAACGGTATTGGAGAAGAACGGCGAACGGCGGATTTCTGCTGAGACCAGGCGTTTCGCCAGCAGCAGCCATTCGTGACATCTTCTATAATGGACGGCTGTACGGCTTCGAGTGCGCCACCGCGATGGTCATTGTGATGTACAAGGCAATCTTGGAAACGATGGGGGAGCGCGTGTTCAATCTGTACTTCCAAGGGCTGTTCTTGTGGCAATGGCAGTATGACCGTGACTTGCGGTTTTTGCGCACAACTTTGCAAGAAGCTTATCTCGGAGACATTGTTTATTTCAAAAATCCGGACCACGACCCAGCCAAGCCGCAATGGCAAGGCGAAAACGCCATCGTGATGCCGGACCAGCTGTACTATGGGCACGGCTTCGGTATTCGCACAGCCGAGCAGATGATTGCCGCGCTCAATGCACTGCGCAGGCCCGGCAGTCAAGTATCGGCCTACTTGACGGATCAGGTCATCTATCCGGATTTCGACTATTTGCGAAGCTTGGCCAACGGCAGATGGGTAGCGGTCAAGGTCGGCGAGCGCTTCTATCGGGCGTGAAGATGTTGGGCTAGAGCGCCACACATTGATGACGAGCACAACTCACCTTCTGGTGCACCACACATCGATGACGGACGAATACAACGGACAAATTTGGACTTATTCAACACGATTGAGATGACGTAAAATAGTTTGTGTAATTCGGTAAAAAGTGTATTCACAAATAGAAGAAGGTAGGGTACTCTCGGAATTGTCCAGATCCACGAGAGGAGATGCCCTACCTATGAATCCAAGTATACACGATGCCGACTTTATGGAGCAATTAGCA